>BNJU01001634.1_pt1 | contig 74720 bp, 102 predicted proteins | sample 8539281 | NCBI WGS metagenome assembly BNJU01 (sample SAMD00202456, study PRJDB9452) | human saliva metagenome | isolation source: human saliva | place: Japan
GAAGATAAAGTTACAGAAAGAGAGGTTGAGATGTAGGACTTTCCCTCCCATTCTGCCCATAACTGTATCCATTTGCAGCCAAGAGTCTAGTTGATTAAGGGCTAAATGGTTTTGGAAATCCTCATAGGAACGGCCTTTTTAGCTTCTTTAGGGATGGAAGGTAGATTATCTTCTTTCTTTAAATTTAACAGCTCTAGCAAGATCAATCGGAGCGATAGACAGGTAACCTTTTTCGGATGTGTCGATAGACAGTTGAGGAGCTAACATCAAGGTTATGAGTTTTGAGGATATGATAGATGTGTTGTCCTTTTAACCCCATCAGAAATAATTTTATCCATGTCCCAGAAAGTCTGAGAATTAAGAGTTCTTCACGAGCTTCGACAGAGTTTGTTCGTACTGCTTTTTGAGCTTGCTTTGGCGAGGTAGAAGATTTTCTGATAGCCACAGTTTTGTCTTCTTTTAGGACATCCATTACAGACAAAGGGAGCTTTGGCAAGTAAAGGACAAGGGAGGTTATCACACGTAGACTCTCTGACTAGTCTGTTTCGTTTGACTTCTTTGGAAACAGTAGTCGGGTCTTTTGATATAAAGTTGCCCGATAGCTTTGAAGGTTTCACCGCGCTCTAAACCCTAATTGGATATCATTACGGTCTGAAAGGGTAAGGTGTTTATGTTTGATCATAGTAGCCCTCATTTCTACCACAAACGTCTCACACTTAATTCCACCATAAAAATCGTTTTAGACTAATTTCCACTTTTGGTCAGGAAAGTGGAAGTGCTTTTGGAGAAATTACCTTCAGAAAAATAGATAGGAAAAAGACTTTTCAATTTTTGGTAAAAAGAAAAGTAGTATAATGTTTCTATTATAGAAATTTTTAGAAAATTCCGAAAGAGGTTTGTTATGGGATACACAGTTGCTGTTGTTGGCGCTACAGGTGCCGTTGGTGCTCAAATGATCAAAATGTTGGAAGAATCAACTCTTCCGATCGATAAGATTCGTTACCTTGCGTCTGCACGTTCTGCAGGAAAGGTTTTACAATTCAAAGGTCAAGATGTGACTATCGAAGAAACAACAGAAGATGCTTTTGAAGGGGTTGATATAGCTCTCTTCTCAGCTGGTGGATCAACTTCTGCAAAATACGCACCTTATGCTGTTAAGGCAGGCGCAGTCGTCGTAGATAACACTTCTTACTTCCGTCAAAATCCAGATGTACCATTGGTTGTTCCTGAAGTGAATGCTCACGCCCTTGATGCTCACAACGGAATCATCTCTTGTCCTAACTGTTCAACAATTCAAATGATGGTAGCTCTTGAACCAGTTCGTCAGAAATGGGGCTTGGACCGTATCATCGTATCAACTTATCAAGCAGTTTCAGGTGCTGGTATGGGAGCAATTCTTGAAACCCAACGTGAGCTTCGTGAAGTCTTGAATGACGGTGTAAATCCACGTGATTTGCATGCGGAAATCCTGCCTTCAGGTGGAGATAAGAAACACTATCCAATCGCCTTCAATGCTCTTCCGCAAATTGACGTCTTCACTGACAATGACTACACTTACGAAGAGATGAAGATGACCAATGAAACCAAAGAAAAATCATGGAAGACGATAGCATTGCCGTATCAGCAACATGTGTACGTATTCCAGTTTTGTCAGCTCACTCTGAGTCAGTCTATTTGAAACAAAAGAAGTAGCACCAATCGAAGAAGTGAAAGCAGCTATTGCTGCCTTCCCAGGTGCGGTTCTTGAAGATGATGTTGCTCACCAAATCTATCCTCAAGCAGTAAATGCTGTTGGTTCACGTGATACCTTCGTTGGACGTATCCGTAAAGACTTGGATGCAGAAAAAGGTATTCATATGTGGGTAGTATCTGATAACCTTCTTAAAAGGTGCAGCTTGGAACTCAGTTCAAATCGCAGAAACACTTCACGAACGTGGTCTAGTACGCTCAACAGCTGAATTAAAATTTGAATTGAAATAATGTGTAGGAGTTCATTTTGAACTCCTTCTTTAAAATAGAAGGTGTTTTGTATGTCTTATCAAGATTTAAAAAGATTGTAAAATTATCACGGCCTTTATTACTCCTTTTCATGAAGATGGCTCTATCAATTTCGATGCCATTCCAAAGTTGATTGAACATTTATTAGCACATCATACAGATGGAATTCTCCTAGCAGGAACAACTGCTGAGAGTCCGACTCTAACTCACGATGAGGAGTTGCAGTTGTTTGCGGCTGTTCAAAAGAGTTGTCAACGGACGAGTTCCTTTAATCGCTGGTGTTGGTACCAATGATACACGTGACTCTATTGAGTTTGTCAAAAGAGGTAGCAGAGTTTGGCGGTTTTGCGGCTGGTCTTGCGATTGTTCCTTACTATAATAAACCATCCCAAGAAGGTATGTATCAGCACTTTAAAGCCATTGCAGATGCCTCTGATTTGCCAATTATCATCTATAACATTCCAGGTCGTGTAGTTGTCGAAATGACTCCTGATACCTTACTTCGTTTGGCGGAACATCCAAACATTATCGGTGTCAAAGAATGTACCAGTCTTGCCAATATGGCTTACTTGATTGAGCATAAACCAGATGAATTCTTGGTGTACACTGGTGAGGATGGTGATGCTTTTCATGCTATGAACCTTGGTGCAGACGGAGTTATCTCTGTTGCTTCCCATACAAATGGAGATGAGATGCATGAAATGTTTACTGCAATCGAAGAAAGTGATATGAAGAAAGCGGCAGCTATTCAACGTAAATTTATTCCTAAAGTCAATGCTCTCTTCTCTTACCCAAGTCCGGCACCTGTTAAGGCGGTACTCAACTATATGGGATTTGAAGCTGGGCCAACTCGTCTACCTTTGGTTCCTACGCCTGAAGAGGATGCTAAACGCATTATCAAGGTTGTTATTGATGGGGACTACGAAGCAACCAAGGCAACTGTCACTGGAGTCCTTCGTCCTGATTACTAAGATAACTAATATAAAAAAACTTTCTAAACAAGTAAAATTGTTGGGAAGTTTTTCTTTTCTACGAATAAATAGATAAAAGAGAAAACAAGGAGTCTATCATGAAAATTAAGATTGATAATTTTTGAGATTTATAAGTTGAAACAAGCAGGTTTAAGTAATCAACAGGTTTTAAAGGTACTTCAATATGGAGAAATCTATGATCAAGAATTAACCCTAGAAACGATAGCAGAAGCATCTGAGTGTAGAAATCCAGTGGTTTTTATGGAACGTTACCATAAACTCACCTTTGAAAGTATGGAGCGACTACGAAGTGATTTTGAAAAATTTCCCTCTTTTTCCATCCTAGACGATGTCTATCCCTTTGCTCTCAGTGAAATCTATGATGCTCCAGTGTTGTTATTCTATAAGGGCGATTTAAATCTCTTAAAGTTGCCTAAGATTGCGGTTGTAGGCAGTCGCTCTTGTAGTCAAACAGGGACAAAATCAGTTCGTAAGGTTATTGAAGAATTAGAGAATGAGTTGGTGATTGTGAGTGGGCTTGCTAGAGGGATTGATACTGCAGCGCATATGTCTATACTTCAAGGTGGTGGAAAAACCATTGCAGTCATTGGGACTGGCTTAGATGTCTATTATCCGCGTTCTAATAAACGACTGCAGGACTACATCGGTGAATATCATTTGCTCCTGAGTGAGTATGGACCTGGTGAAGAACCCTTGAAATATCATTTTCCAGCGCGAAATAGGATTATTGCTGGTCTATGTATGGGTGTCATTGTTGCTGAGGCAAAGATGAGATCTGGTAGTTTGATTACCTGTGAGCGAGCTATGGAAGAAGGAAGAGATGTCTTTGCTATTCCAGGTAACATTTTAGATGGTCGTTCAGATGGTTGTCATCACTTGGTTCAGGAAGGTGCAAAACTTGTTTCAAGTGGTCAGGATGTGCTAGCAGAATTTGAATTTTAAGAACTAGCAAGGTTTTATCGGTTAAACTTTTCTTCTATATATAGGAGTTAAGTCTTGACAGGTTTTTAAAAATGGTTTACACTTTATAAAGTTTATTACTTTGAAAAGGTGTGATACTGTGGCTACGGCAACAAAGAAGAAAAAATCAACAGTTAAAAAAAATTTAGTAATCGTGGAATCGCCTGCAAAAGGCTAAAACGATTGAAAAATACCTGGGTAGAAATTATAAGGTTTTTAGCCAGTGTTGGTCATATTCGTGATTTGAAAAAAATCCAGTATGTCAGTCGATGTAGAAAATAATTATGAACCCCAATATATCAATATTCGTGGGAAAGGTCCTCTGATCAATGACTTGAAAAAAGAAGCTAAGAAAAAGTCCAATAAAGTCTTTCTGCAGTGACCCGGACCGTGAAGGAGAAGCAATTTCTTGGCATTTAGCTCATATTCTCAATCTAGATGAAAATGATGCTAATCGTGTTGTTTTTCAACGAGATTACAAAAAGATGCGGTTAAAAATGCTTTTAAAGAACCTCGTAAGATTGACATGGATTTGGTGGATGCCCAACAAGCCCGTCGTGTCTTGGACCGCTTGGTAGGTTATTCTATTTCACCAATTTTATGGAAAAAAAGGTCAAGAAGGGCTTGTCAGCTGGCCGTGTTCAGTCTGTTGCTCTCAAGTTAATCATTGACCGTGAAAATGAGATTAATGCATTTTCAACCAGAAGAATATTGGACTATTGATGGAGTCTTCAAAAAGGGGACTAAGCAATTCAAAGCATCCTTCTATGGAATGAATGGCAAGAAGATGAAATTGACAAGCAATGAAGAGGTCAAAGAAATCTTGTCTCATCTATCCAGCAAAGACTTTACAGTTGATCAGGTAGATAAAAAAAGAACGCAAGCGTAACGCTCACTCCCTATACTACCTCAACTATGCAGATGGATGCAGCTAATAAAATTAATTTCCGTACTCGAAAGACCATGATGGTTGCCCAGCAACTCTATGAAGGGATTAATATTGGTACGGGAGTCCAAGGTTTGATTACCTATATGCGTACAGACTCGACTCGTATCAGTCCAGTTGCTCAAAATGAAGCTGCAAACTACATTAATGAACGTTTTGGCAGTAACTATTCTAAACATGGCAGCAAGGTAAAGAATGCGACTGGTGCACAGGATGCCCATGAGGCTATCCGCCCATCAAGTGTCTTTAACACGCCAGAAAAAATTGCTAAGTATTTGGATAAAGACCAACTTAAGCTTTATACCCTTATCTGGAATCGCTTTGTAGCGAGTCAGATGACGGGTGCTATCTTTGATACCATGGCTGTGAAGCTCTCTCAAAATGGAGTTCAGTTTGCAGCGAATGGTAGTCAGGTCAAATTTGACGGTTACTTGGCCATTTACAATGATTCAGATAAGAATAAGATGTTGCCGGATATGGTAGTTGGTGATGTCGTCAAGCAGGTCAATAGTAAGCCTGAGCAACACTTCACTCAACCGCCAGCACGTTATTCGGGAGGCGACACTGATTAAAACTTTGGAAGAAAAACGGGTCGGTCGCCCATCAACTTATGCACCCTACAGTTGAAACCATTCAAAAGCGCTATTATGTGCGTTTGGCAGCTGAGCGTTTTTGAACCGACAGAATTGGGAGAAATTGTTAACAAGCTCATCGTTGAATATTTCCCTGATATCGTCAATGTAACCTTTACAGCTGAAATGGAAGGTAAACTGGATGATGTCGAAGTTGGAAAAGAACAGTGGCAACGAGTCATTGATGAATTTTACAAACCCTTCTCTAAAAGAGGTTGCCAAAGCCGAAGAGGAAATGGAAAAATCCAAATCAAGGATGAGCCAGCAGGATTTGATTGTGAAGAGTGTGGCAGTCCGATGGTCATTAAACTTGGTCGTTTTGGTAAGTTCTATGCTTGTAGCAATTTCCCCAGATTGCCGTCATACACAGGCTATCGTGAAAGAGATTGAGTCGAATGTCCAAGCTGTCATCAAGGACAAATTATTGAACGAAAAAAACCAAGCGTAATCGTATCTTCTATGGTTGCAATCGCTATCCAGAGTGTGAATTCACTTCTTGGGACAAGCCTGTTGGACGATTGTCCAAAAATGTGGTAACTTCCTCATGGAGAAAAAGTCCGTGGTGGCGGTAAAGCAGATCGTTTGTAGCAATGGTGATTACGAAGAAGAAAAATCAAATAAAATGAGTCCTGAAAGTAAATTTCAGGCTCTTTTTAGTAAAAGGCTTGACAAAATTCATCATTGTATGTGAAACTAGAAGAAGATTATTTTTATACTCAATGAAAATCAAAAGAGCAAACTAGGAAGCTAGCCGCAGGCTGCTCAAAAGCACTGCTTTGAGGGTTGTGAGATAGAACTGACGAAGTCAGTAACATATATACAGTGAGGCGACGCTGACGTGGTTTTGAATTTAATTTTCGAAGAGTATTAACTAGGAGAAGTTATGCGTATTATCTATCTGATTATTGGTTTCTGTCATTAGCTCTGGCTATTGTTGAGTTAGTCTTGCCCTTGTTTGCCCAACGACTCCTTTTCTTTTGTTGTCTATTGCTTGTTTTTCGAGAAGTTCCAAGCGTTTTGAAGATTGGCTTTATCATACAAACTTTATCAGACTTACGTGGCGGACTTTCGTGAGACCAAGTCTATTGCGCGTGAACGTAAGAAAAAATTATTGTATCGATTTATATCCTGATGGAATTTCCATTTATTTTGCGCCTCTTTTACCAGTCAAAAATCGGTTTTGGGATGTTTAACCATCTTTATTACCTACTATCTTTTTAAGGTGATTCCTGATAAAGAATAGCTTTAATAAGTAACGATTTTTCCTTGATAAAAACAAAACATATTCGAAATAATATGATATAATAAATTTAAACTAATCTTCAAGGAGAATCAAATGATTTACGAATTTTGTGCTGAAAATGTAACTTTGCTTGAAAAAGCTATGCAGGCAGGAGCTCGCCGCATCGAGCTCTGTGATAATCTAGCAGTTGGTGGAACAACTCCAAGCTACGGAGTGACAAAGGCAGCTGTGGAACTGGCGGCCGACTACGATACGACCATTATGACTATGATTCGCCCGCGTGGTGGTGATTTTGTCTACAATGATTTAGAAGTTGCTATCATGCTCGAGGATATTCGTCTAACTGCTCAAGCAGGGAGCCAAGGCGTTGTCTTTGGTGCATTGACTGCTGATAAGAAGTTGGACAAGGCCAATCTTGAAAAATTGATTGCTGCATCTAAAGGTATGGAAATTGTTTTCCATATGGCATTTGATGAATTGAGCGACCAAGATCAGTTGGAAGCTATTGATTGGCTTAGCCAAGCTGGAGTGACACGCATTCTGACTCGTGCTGGTGTATCTGGCGACTCGTTAGAGAAACGTTTTGCTCACTATCATAGAATTCTAGAACACGCTGCAGGAAAAATTGAAATTTTACCTGGTGGGGGGATTGACATGGACAACCGTCAAACCTTTATTGACCAACTGGGTGTGACACAATTACATGGAACTAAGGTCGTCTTTTAATAAATAGAAAGGAACTGCTAGCTTTTTGGTAGCAGTTTTCGCTTATCGTTTGAAATTTTTAAAAAGCTTATCAGTTTAATAGTAAAAAGGCTAAAGAGTATGGATTTGTAGAAAATCAAGGCGTATGGAACCATAGTTCGACTATCTTGCACGGAGATTTTCTCATGAGAGTTATAGTTGTGGACGGAGACTTATCTTTTCAAGTTTTTGACAAGGAAACTGGTGATCTTTATCCTCAAGTTCACATGGAAAGTATGAGAGGTACTTTTGTTGGAACTGTTCGAGAGGCTTGTTTAGAAGTTCTTTATGAAATCCGAAAGGCCTGTTTTGACGTGCAGGGATTTCTCTGTCCACAGACTAAGAGAATTATGGCAGTTGTTCAAGAAAAGTATGGAAATCAATTGGAATATCTATGGGAGAAATCCCCTGATACAGCTGTTTTGCGCCATGAGGACAATCAAAAGTGGTATGCTGTTTTGATGAGAATCTCTTGGGATAAGCTTGAAAAGGGGAGAGAAGGACTAGTGGAAGCAGTCAATCTCAAACATGATCAAGTATCTGATTTGTTGGTAAAAAAAGGGATTTATCCAGCCTTTCATATGAATAAGCGCTATTGGATAAGTGTGCCACTTGATGACAGTTTATCAGATGAAGAGGTACTTGAATTGATCGAAAAAGTTGGAACTTGACCTTGAAAAAAAGTAACTAGTTTTGCTTGATTTTTCAAATACTTTCAATTAGCAAAATATTCTTTACTGAAGAAATTTTCAGAAAATATTGGATTTTTCTTGACATGTGTTTTTTCCTATGCTAAAATACTAAAGCAAGATATCAAACGAAGGAGAAAGTCAAACATGAAAACAGCTAAGTTTAATCAATTTGCTTTTGTTGTTGAGATACTCGGGCTAGTGCAAAAAGCATTAGTCCTGTTTGGCTTACCAAGCAGGGAGTAAATCAACATCTCGCTTGGAACTCCGAGCAGAGATGTTTTTAAAACCGAATTTAGAAAAGGGAAATCTTATGAGAACAGTTGAATTTCTAGATACTAGCCTTCGAGATGGTGAGCAGACACCAGGTGTTAATTTTTTTCAATCAAGGAAAAAGATTGCCATTGCAAGACAACTGGAAAAATAGGGAATTTCGGCAATTGAAGCTGGTTTTCCAGCAGCTAGTCGAGACTCATTTACTGCAGTTCAGAAATCGCAAAAGTCTTGAAGAAAAACAGCGGTAACTGGTTTAGCTCGCTCTGTTAAATCAGATATTGACGCTTGTTATGAAGCACTAAGGATGCTAAGTATCCACAAATCCATGTCTTTATTGCAACTAGTCCTATTCATCGTGAATTTAAGTTGAATAAGAGTAAAGAGAAATATTGGAAGCTATTAAAGAGCATGTTTTCCTATGCAAGGAGTAAGTTTGAAGTAGTGAGTTCTCTCCAGAGGATGCGACAAGAACTGAGCTGGATTTCCTCTTACAAGTCGTTCAAACAGCGATAGACGCAGGTGCGACCTATATCAATATTCCCTGACACGGTTGGTTTTACCACACCAGAGGAATATGGGAATATCTTCAAGTATCTGATTGACAATGTTAAGACTGATCGTCAGATTATCTATTCGCCTCACTGTCACGATGATCTTGGCATGGCAGTTGCAAATAGCCTTTCTGCTGTTAAGAATGGTGCAGGGCGTGTTGAAGGAACCATTAATGGTATTGGAGAACGAGCTGGGAATGCTGCTTTAGAAGAAATAGCGGTAGCCCTCAATATTCGACAAGATTATTACCAAGCAGAGACAAGTATTGTCCTAAATGAAACGATTAATACGTCCGAAATGGTTTCTCGCTTCTCAGGTATTCCTGTTCCCTAAAAATAAAGCAGTGGTCGGTGGAATGCCTTTTTCTCATGAGTCTGGCATTCACCAAGATGGAGTTCTTAAAAATCCTCTTACCTATGAAATCATTACACCTGAATTGGTTGGTGTGAAGAGTAACAGTCTTCCGCTTGGAAAATTGTCCGGTCGCCATGCCTTTGTTGAAAAACTAAGAGAACTGGCCCTAGATTTTACAGAAGAGGATATCAAACCACTCTTCGCTAAGTTTAAGGCGCTGGCGGACAAAAAGCAAGAAATCACGGATGCAGATATTCGTGCGCTGGTCGCTGGAACCATGGTTGAAAATCCAGAAGGCTTCACTTTGATGATTTACAACTTCAAACTCATGCGGATAATGACATCGAAGCGCTCGTTAGTCTAGCAAATATGGATGGTGAGAAAGTCGAATTTAATGCAACAGGGAAAGGTTCCGTTGAAGCAATCTTTAACGCTATTGATAAGTTCTTCAACCAATCTGTCCGCTTGGTGTCCTATACCATTGATGCGGTGACAGATGGGATTGATGCCCAGGCTCGGGTTTTGGTGACTGTTGAAAATAGAGATACAGAAACCATCTTTAACGCAGCAGGTCTTGATTTCGATGTGTTGAAAAGCTTCAGCTATTGCTTATATCAATGCTAATACCTTTGTTCAAAAAGAGAATGCTGGTGAGATGGGGCGGAGCGTTTCTTACCGAGACATGCCTAGTGTGTAAAGGAGAAGGCTATGACAAAGAAAATAGTAGCTCTAGCAGGGGATGGAATCGGTCCAGAAATCATGGAGGCTGGTTTAGAGGTTCTGGAAGCTCTAGCTTCAAAAACAGGTTTTGACTATGTGATAGACAGGCGCCCCTTTGGAGGTGCAGGTATTGATGCTGCAGGGCATCCCTTACCTGATGAAACACTCAAGGCATGTAGAGAAGCAGATGCCATTCTTCTAGCGGCTATCGGTAGTCCTCAGTATGATGGAGCAACGGTTCGGCCTGAACAAGGCTTGCTAGCTCTCCGTAAGGAACTCAATCTTTACGCTAATATTCGCCCTGTAAAAATCTTTGACAGTCTTAAACATTTGTCACCACTTAAACCAGAACGAATTGCTGGTGTAGACTTTGTCGTGGTGCGGGAGTTGACAGGCGGGATTTACTTTGGGGATCATATCCTTGAAGAGCGCAAAGCGCGTGATATTAACGACTATAGCTATGAAGAAATAGAGCGGATTATTCGTAAGGCATTTGAAATCACAAGAAGTCGGAGAAAAATTGTTACTAGTATTGATAAGCAAAACGTTCTAGCGACCTCAAAACTCTGGCGAAAAGTAGCTGAGGAAGTCGCTCAGGATTTCCCAGATGTGACCTTGGAACACCAGTTAGTGGACTCAGCTGCCATGCTCATGATTACCAACCCTGCTAAGTTTGATGTCATCGTGACAGAAAATCTTTTCGGAGATATTCTCTCGGATGAATCAAGCGTTCTATCTGGCACACTTGGCGTCATGCCATCAATGATCATTCTGAAAATGGACCAAGTCTCTATGAACCCTATTCACGGTTCAGCAGCCTGATATTGCTAGGTCAAGGGTGCCAATCCTATTTCGATGATTTTATCAGTGGCCATGATGCTGAGAGACAGCTTTTGGACGTTATGAGGATGCAGAGCGTATCGAGCGTGCAGTAGAAGCCAGTTTGGCAGCAGGAATTTTAACGAGAGATATGGGAGGTCAGGCTTCGACCAAGGAAATGACAGAAGCGATTATTGCAAGGTTATGAAGTTAGACGAAAAGAAATTAATCTTGCCCTCTTGATTTGGAATGTCATGATTTTCTTGATTTATGGCATTGATAAATCCAAGGCAAGGAGAAGAGCTTGGCGCATCCCAGAGAAAATCTTACTCATTTTAGCCTTTGCTTGTGGTGGTTTTGGAGCCTGGTTAGCAGGAATCATCTTTTCATCACAAGACTCGAAAATGGTATTTTAAAACAGTTTGGTTTCTTGGGATGTTGACCACACTAGTAGCCTTATATTTTTATTTGGAGGTAATGGATGGCAGGAAAATCAATTTTTGATAAATTATGGGATCGTCATGTCATAACAGGAGAAGAGGGGCAGCCTCAACTCATGTATGTGGACCAGCACTATATTCATGAAGTGACCAGCCCTCAAGCCTTTCAAGGTTTGCGAGACACAGGACGAAGATTGAGACGACCAGACTTGACATTTGGGACCTTCGACTACAATGTCCCGACGAGTCAATATCTACGATATTCGAGATGTGATTTCAAGGCTCAAATTGATAAACTGGCTGAAAATGTTGAGGAGTTTGGGATTGAACATGCGAGCCCACGGTTCTGAAAAGCAGGGAATCGTGCACATGGTAGGTCCAGAAACAGGAAGAACTCAACCAGGAAAATTCATTGTTTGTGGAGACAGTCATACAGCAACTCACGGGGCTTTTGAGACGATCGCTTTTGGAATTGGGACCAGTGAGGTCGAGCATGTCTTCATACCCAGACCATCTGGCAGGTCAAACCCAAGAAAATGCTGGTAGAATTCACTGGTGTTCCTCAAAAAGGAGTCTATTCCAAGGATTTACATTCTAGCCTTGATTGCCAAGTACGGCGTTGCTTGCGGTGTTGGCTACGTGGTGGAATATAGTGGTCAAGCTATTGATGCACTGAACATGGAAGAGCGAATGACCATCTGCAATATGTCCATCGAGTTTGGTTCTAAGATGGGAATCATGAATCCGGACCAAACCACCTATGATTATCTCAAGGGACGTGAGTGTGTTCCCAAGGTTTTGATGCAGCAGTTGCTGATTGGAAAAAGGCTGGTTAGTGATGACGATGCCGTTTACGACAAGGTTATCCGAGATGGATGTCTCTGAATTGGCTCTATGGTGACTTGGGGAACCAATCCAGCTATGGGTGTTGATTTTGATAGTAGCTTCCCAGAAATAAAGGATATGAATGATGAACGTGCTTATCATTACATGGATTTACAACCAGGTCAGAAACCAGCAGATATCCAACTTGGCTATGTCTTTATCGGTTCTTGTACCAATGCTCGACTAGCGATTTACAATTAGCTGCTCGATTTGTTGAAGGAAGAAAAATTGCCCCCTAACTTAACAGCTATTGTGGTACCTGGTTCTCGACCAGTCAAGCGAGCTGCTGAGAAAGTTGGGCTTGGATAAGGTTTTTCCAAGATGCCGGCTTTGAGTGGAGGGACCCAGGTTGCTCCATGTGTCTGGGATGAATCCTGACAAGGTACCAGATGGTGTTCACTGCGCCTCAACTAGCAATCGTAACTTTGAAGATCGCCAGGGATTTGGTGCTAAAACTCATCTTTGCAGTCCAGCCATGGCTGCTGCGGCAGCAATTGCAGGGCGCTTCGTAGATGTTCGGAGAAATGCCTGAAGCCTAGTAAGGAGAGGATATGGAAAAATTTACAGTTTATACAGGAACAACGGTTCCTCTCATGAATGATAACATCGACACCGACCAAATCCTACCCAAGCAGTTTCTCAAGTTAATTGATAAAAAAGGCTTTGGTAAGTACCTTATGTATGCGTGGCGTTATCTAGATGACAAGTATACCGAGGATCCAGACTTTGTCTTTAACCGACCTGAATATCGTAGCTAACTATCCTCATCTCAGGGGATAACTTTGGGGCAGGGTCTTCGAGGGAACACGCAGCTTGGGCGCTAGCGGACTATGGTTTTAAGGTCGTGATTGCAGGCTCTTTTGGAGATATTCATTACAATAATGAACTCAATAATGGTATGTTGCCAATCGTTCAGCCCAGGAGGTTAGAGAAAAAGATAGCCCGATTGAAACCAACCGACCAGGTAACTGTGGACTTGGAACAACAAACAATCATCACACCAGTCGGAGAATTCTCCTTTGAAATCGATAGCGAGTGGAAACACAAGCTCTTAAATGGTTTGGATGATATCGGCATTACCTTGCAGTATGAAGATTTGATTGCTGCTTATGAAAAACAACGACCAGCCTACTGGCAGGATTAGAATAAATATAGAAAAGGAAATAGAACTATGACAAAACACATTCAATGGAACGGAACACTTTCACAAGAAGGCTATGACATTTTTAAAAGGTGAGGCGGATGTATCGTTTGTCCCTACTAAAAGGTTGGTTACATCATTATGACTAGTGATAAGGCAGGATCTTGAACGCAAGTTTGAAGCCAAGGAACGCAACCGTAACAAACCAGGTGTTGTTCTCTGCGGTAGCATGGACGAGCTTCGCGCTTTAGCACAACTCAACCCAGAAATTGAAGCCTTCTACCAAAAACATTGGGACGAAGATATTCTCCTCGGTTGTATTCTTCCTTGGAAACCAGAAGCCTTTGAGAAACTAAAAGCATACGGTGATGGTCGCGAAGAACTTATGACTGACGTGCGTGGAACGAGCTGTTTCGTTATCAAGTTTGGTAAAGCTGGTGAACAATTGGCTGCTAAACTCTGGGAAGAAGGCAAGATGGTCTACGCTTCATCTGCAAATCCTTCTGGAAAAGGAAACCGCGGTAAGGTGGAAGGAATCGGGGAACGTATCGAAGGAGCAGTGGATCTTGTTATTGAGGCAGACGACTATGTTGCATCTATCCAGCCAGATAAAACAGTTGAAACACGCTACGAACAGGGCGTGATGGTGTCTATGGTCGATAAAGATGGCAAGCTTGTCCCAGAACAAGGAGGAGCACGCTCAATCTCACCAGCTCCAGTTGTGATCCGTAAAGGTCTTGACATTGATAAGATTATGATGCACCTGTCAGATACCTTTAACTCATGGGATTACCGTCAAGGTGAATATTATTAGGATGTAGAAGAAGTGAGGTTTATACTCTTCGAAAATCTCTTCAAACCACGTCAGTGTCGCCTTACCGTAGATATATGTAACTGACTTCGTCAGTCTTATCTACAACCTCAAAGCAGTGCTTTGAGCAGCCTGCAGCTAGCTTCCTAGTTTGCTCTTTGATTTTAAATGAGTATTGAATTGAGATAAGTTGAGTTAATTGGATTAAGAACCTCAAAAACAAAAAAAGGAAAGCATCTCATGAAAAGATGTTTTCCTTTTATTATATAAGTTATCGAATAGAGTTATCTTAAATTCAGAAAGGTTCAAAATGATATTTGATGAATAATGATACTCTACATTTTAACGATTTTATTAGTTATTTTCAACTTGTTCACTATATTTTGGTCTTAGTGTGGTTCCTGAATTGATAATAGTGCGTTTTTGAACTAAAGGCAATTCTGTACGATTATAAACTGTTCTCCAAGGTTCCCAAGCAAGACCTGTTTTTTCTTGAATTTTTACGCGAAGATTGCGAACATTTCCTCTAAATTGTAGTTCAGTTTGGAAACCAGCAGTTCTATTTTTTCCATTATCTTCCCATTCACGAGAGCGGATGCTTTCAATTCCATTTTCGTCATATGTGACTTCGTCCCAGTAAACGTAGTAACGAGCGACATATCCACCCTTATGTTGCAAATTGAGATAGCCATTCTTGTAAGAGGTAATTTTAGTTTCAATATAATCAGTACTGTTTTGGATTGTTGCAACTTGATTATCTCTTAAAAAGGCAGTTTTATAAGAAATAGGGACTGCAGGATTTTGTGTACTAAAATTAGCTCCTTCTTGAATTAATTTCTTGAGATCTTCAGGTGTTCCAGTAACTACTCGAGCAGCGCCATCAGCGTTACCGCCAACAATAACAGCTGTTACAGAGTATTTTTCAAAACACGAGCCCCATTCAGATTCAGGGTTAATAGGCACCCTTTTAATGACAGCATTTATAGCTGCTTTAAGTTCTGTACTTGTACTTGTTGTTTCAAATTTAACATACATTTGACGGCCATAAGACATACTAGAAACATAAACAGGAGGTGTTTGTTCATCCAAGCCACGATCTTGTAAATCGTTGACTGTTACATTATCACCAAAGACATCTCCAGGATTTTTGGTGCATCAAAGTTAGCAGTAAAAAGTAAATTTGTTTAAAGTCGACTAACTTCAATTTGTTTTTCACCTTTTTGTGCAGCTTCAAAGTCAATTTTTAAATCAACTAATTTTTTTCAAAGTTGCTACCAAATTTTTGCTTTTTAGTTGATTCATACTATATGCTGAAGTAGAATCGTATTGCATACGAGCAGGTGCAGGGATTACTTGATGCATAATTTGCATTCCATCTATTTACCAGAGTGTTAATTCCTTCCTGCATACCACTGACTGTTGTGTTTGCATCAGTATAGCTATCTGATCCAGCCATTCCTGGAAGGTCACGCTGATTCTACCCTGTTTTTCTATCAATACTAACAAGTTGAGGTTTATTTTCTAATAACCCTTGATCTGCTCGGAACAAAGCGCCTAAGAAGATGTCGCTATTACCGTTAATTGAAACATCAGCTGAATTATTAGAAATACTCTTTTTCACTTTTTCAATTACAACAAACTCATTTCCTTGTTGTTTTGAAGATGTATTTGAATAATTTTCGATTGCTTCACCTCTACGAGTTAAAATATCAATTTTGTTGTAGTTTAATCCGAAAAGATATTTATTCAAGTCCTTATCTGCCTGATTAGTAGATCTCATGAGGTTTTTCCATAACATCTGCTTTTGGTGCTTCAGTTACAGTAGTGGCATCTTTTTCTTCGGTTTTTGAATTGAGGTTTGGAGTACTTTCTTGTTCGTTTACTGTAGGTTCTGTTTTTGGATTAGAACTACTTGAAATTGAGGTTTCAGTAGCTTTTACAGTATTATTTTGAATAATCGAAGCTGTACTTAATAAAAAGTTGAAATAACTACACCACAGACACCAATGCTACGTTTTTCGGATAGAATAACGAAAACCTTTTTCAAGATTATTTTTGAATCATATAAAGCTCCTAGTTTATTATTTCATTTTATTATCTCTTGAATGCGCTTTCTCAGGATAAAATATTCTAGCGAAATAAAAATCTAATGCAATCGTTTTCTGAGAAAATTAGACATATCTTTATATATTTAATTTTGTTTTCGAAGATTTTAGCTTTTTAGTGTAATTTTTCTTTACGAAATTCACCTATGAGTAATCACTCATGCAGCTGATCCGTCATACAATTGAATACTGAAGAATCAGAAAAGTATAGGGAGGGGTTCTTGATAATCTCTCTATTAGTCGTGAAAATGTGGCGAAATCGACGAGTAACCCTCTTATAAATTAGCTGCTCATGCTAAGATTATCAGACTAAATCAAACAAAACCTCTTCGTCATGCATACTTTCGAGAGTACAGAAAAGTTGCAAGAGCTTTGCCTGATGATCCTAAATAGAGAAAAGCATGGTTTAGGATATCAAGAGCAAAAATCCATAGTATTCTTTTTGATGTTGCTTGGCTTTGGTGAAGAGTATGTTCATACTTTGTTGCTAAAAGAGTTCATCCATCCTAGAAATAAGGATAAGACGGACGGTATTTCAGTATTTTCTAATCGTGAAAGAAAAATATTTCCAGATTTTTATCATAAAAGAGTTAAAAATCGTTTTAGATGCTAAATACAAAAACTGGAATTGACTGAAAAGGGAATCAATCGTGAAGATCTATGTTCAATTGATTTCGTATGCTTATATTTTTACAAAGCTGAGCAGGCTGGGATTGTTTTTCCAAGCGAGGACAAGGTTGTTGATAATGAGATAGGAATGCTAGCAGGTTATGGAGCCCAGTTGAAAAATGGTCTATTCAAAGTCCCTGGACAAGCTGAAAGTTATCAAGATTTTTGTCAGAGAAGTTGGATCCTTTGAAAAGAGTCTTTATCGAAAATATTGGTAAAGATTTGAAAAGGCAAGACAAATACAGGGTAAATGTCTGCTAGTTATCTAAATCAAAATTATAAACACGAACATTATTTGTTTTCGGTCATTACAATTGACAAAAACGGACATTATTGTAAACTTGTTAGAGTAATTGTCTGGAAAAGACGAGGCTATTCCTAACTTTAGGAAGGTCTAAACAAGAGAAATGAGAGAAATATGTTAAACGAATTTCCGATCTTTGACTATGAAGATATTCAGCTAATCCCAACAAGTGTGTCCTTCAAAAGTCGAGCAGAAGCTGATACACAGGTAACTTTAGGGAAGCATACCTTTAAATTACCAGTTGTTCCTTCCAATATGCAAACAATCCTAGATGAAAATGTTGCTGAACAACTTGCTAAGGGTGGATATTTCTATATTATGCATCGTTTTGATGAAGAAGGACGCATTCCTTTTGTCAAACGTATGCACGATCGAAAGCTTGATTGCTTCAATCTCGGTAGGTGTTAAAGACTACGAGTATGATTTTGTGAGTCAATTAAAGGCTGATGCTCCCAGAGTACATCACCATTGATATTGCTCATGGTCATGCTGATAGCGTTATTTCAATGATTCAGCACATCAAGAAAGAATTACCTGATACTTTTGTCATCGCTGGTAATGTTGGAACTCCAGAAGCTGTGCGTGAACTTGAAAATGCTGGTGCAGATGCTACTAAGGTCGGAATCGGTCCAGGTAAGGTTTGTATTACTAAGGTCAAAAACTGGTTTTGGTACTGGAGGTTGGCAGTTAGCGAGCCCTTCGCTGGTGTGCTAAAAGCTGCGCGTAAACCGATTATTGCCGATGGTGGTATCCGTACACATGGTGATATCGCCAAATCAATCCGTTTCGGTGCAAGCATGGTCATGATTGGTTCACTGTTTGCAGGGCATATCGAAAGTCCTGGTAAAACAGTTGAAGTGGACGGTAAACAATTCAAAAGAATACTATGGTTCAGCTTCAGAATACCAAAAAGGTGCCTATAAGAATGTCGAAGGTAAGAAAAATCCTTCTTCCTGCAAAGGACATTTGCAAGATACCTTGACTGAGATGGAACAGGATTTGCAAAGTTCGATTTCTTATGCTGGAGGTCGTAAGGTTGCTGATCTTCGTCACGTTGACTATGTCATTGTGAAGAACTCTATCTGGAATGGTGACGCTCACTAAAAATTACTGATTACTTATTTATGCCCTGCAATTGGCGTGGCGTTTCTACAAGGTACCGTAAATACCTAACAATGAGTAAGCTGCAGAGATATAAGGATAGAGTGTTAAATCTATTTCTTTGTTTCCCTAGAGGCTTACTTGGTAAGTCTCTTTTTATTTTCGGAGGTTATTGTGAAATTATTAGAAGAACGAATTTTTAAAAGGACGGAAACGTTCTTGGTGAGAATATTCTTAAGGTGGATTCCTTCTTGACCCACCAAGTTGATTATTCCTTGATGCGCGAGATTGGTCGCACTTTTTGCAGAACATTTTTAAAAATGCTGGTATTACCAAAGTCGTGACCATTGAAGCGTCAGGGATTGCTCCCAGCCCTTTATGTGGCTGAACAGTTAGATGTTCCCATGATTTTTTTGCTAAGAAGGCAAAAAATATTACTATGAATGAAGGAATTTTGACTGCTGAGGTTTATTCTTTCACTAAACAAGTAACAAGTACCGTATCTATTGCAGGTAAGTTCTTATCTCCTCAAGATAAAGTATTGATTATTGATGATTTTTTTGGCTAATGGTCCAAGCAGCTAAAGGTCTGATTCAGATTATCGAGCAAGCTGGAGCTACAGTTGAAGCTATCGGAATTGTGATTGAAAAATCCTTCCAAGATGGTCGTGAACTGCTAGAAAAATCAGGTCATCAAGTAGTATCACTCGCGCGATTAGAGCGTTTTGAAAATGGAAAAGTTATCTTTAAGGAGGCAGATATCTAATGAAACAACAGGAAAACCACTCACAGGCAGCCGTTCTTGGTTTGCAACACTTTGCTAGCCATGTACTCAGGTTCAATCCTGGTACCAATCATGATTGCAAGTGCTTTAGGGTATTCAGCTCAACAGTTGACCTACCTTATTTCAACAGATATCTTTATGTGAGGGTTGCAACTCTTTTACAATTGCAACTCAATAAACATTTTCGGTGTCGGTTTACTATTGTTCTTGGGGTAGCCTTTCCAGTCTGTTGCTCCTCTTATCATGATTGGTCAGAGTCATGGTAGCGGTGCTATGTTCGGAGCTTTGATTGCTTCAGGGATTTATGTTATCCTGATTTCAGGTATCTTCTCTAAGGTTGCCAATCTTTTCCCTGCAATCGTAACTGGGTTCTGTTATCACAACTATCGGATTGACCTTGATTCCAGTTGCCATCGGAAATATGGGAAATAACGTTGAAAAACCAACTGGTCAAAGTTTAGCTTTGGCAATGATTACTGTTCTCATTATTCTTTTGGTTAATATTCTTACAAAAGGTTTATCAAATCTATTTCCATTTTGATTGGTTTGATTGCAGGTACCATTATCGCTGCTACTATGGGCTTGGTTGACTTCTCTCCAGTAGCAGAAGCTCCACTCGTTCATATCCCAACTCCATTCTACTTCGGTGCTCCACAATTTGAGATTTCTTCTATTGTAATGATGTGTATCATCGCTACTGTATCTATGGTAGAATCAACTGGTGTGTATCTTGCCCTTTCTGATATTACTAAAGATCCAATCGATAGCACTCGTCTTCGTAATGGTTATCGCGCTGAAGGTCTTGCTGTCTTACTTGGTGGACTTTTCAATACCTTCCCTTATACAGGATTTTCACAAAACGTAGGCTTGGTGAAACTTTCAGGTATTCGTACTCGTTTGCCAATCTACTATGCAGCTGGTTTCCTTATCTTACTTGGTCTTTTGCCTAAGTTCGGTGCCTTGGCACAGATTATTCCAAGCCCTGTTCTTGGTGGAGCTATGCTCGTCATGTTTGGTTTTGTTTCGCTACAAGGGATGCAAATCTTGGCGCGTGTAGACTTCGAACACAATGAACACAACTTCCTCATTGCAGCAGTTTCTATCTCTGCTGGGGTGGGATTGAAACGGAAGTAATCTCTTCAATACTTTACCGACTGAATTACAAATGTTCTTCTCAAATGGTATTGTCATTGCAAGTACAGTAGCCATCGTCTTGAACGCTATTTTTGAATCGTAAAAATAAACTAAAGTGAGAAGCGATAGAAATATCCTTCTCATTTTCTTTTTAGAGCTTGAGTATTGTTTATAGAGTCCTTTTTTTATGGTAAAATGGTTCTATGAATGAAAGAATGAAAGAGCTCGTTGAACTGCTCAATCGCTATGCGACAGAGTATTATACAAGTGATAATCCATCTGTATCTGATAGTGAGTATGACCGTCTTTATCGTGAATTGGTAGAGTTAGAAAAAGCTCATCCTGACCAAGTTTTACCAGAAAGTCCGACACATCGTGTTGGTGGAAAGATTCTTGATGGGTTTGAGAAATATAGTCATCAGTATCCTCTTTATAGTTTGCAGGATGCTTTTTTCACGTGAAGAACTCGATGCCTTTGATGCGCGTGTTCGTAAAGAATTGGATGATGTCACTTATATTTGTGAGTTGAAGATTGATGGTTTATCGATTTCCTTGACTTATGAGCAGGGAATTTTTTTGTTGCTGGGGCAACTCGAGGTGATGGCTCCATCGGTGAAAACATCACTGAAAATCTTAAACGAGTGAAAGACATTCCGTTATCATTACCAGAAAAATTAGATATTACTGTTCGTGGTGAATGTTATATGCCGAGAGCTTCTTTTGACCAGGTCAATCAATCTCGTCAAGAAAAATGGGGAGCCAGAATTTTGCCAATCCCAAGAAATGCTGCTGCAGGAACCCTTCGTCAGTTAGATACAGCAGTAGTAGCCAAACGTAATCTTGCAACCTTCCTTTATCAGGAAGCTAGTCCTTCAACTCAGGGATAGTCAAGAGAAGGTTTTGAAACATTTAGAACAATTAGGCTTTGTGGTTAATCAAAGACGTCTATTAGCTCATAGTATGGATGAGGTTTGGGCGTTTATTCAAGAAATTGGTCGAAAAGAGATCAGTTGCCTTATGATATCGATGGAGTTGTGATTAAGGTCAATGATCTAGCTGGTCAGGAGCAACTAGGATTTACAGTCAAAGCACCTAAGTGGGCAGTCGCTTATAAATTCCCAGCAGAAGAAAAAGAAGCGAAACTTCTTTCTGTTGACTGGACAGTAGGACGTACAGGAGTTGTGACTCCGACTGCTAATCTTACTCCAGTGCAACTTGCAGGTACAACTGTAAGTCGTGCAACTCTTCATAATGTCGACTATATCGCTGAAAAGGATATCCGTAAGGATGACACAGTCATTGTCTATAAGGCAGGGGATATCATTCCAGCTGTTCTACGAGTGGTAGAATCCAAGCGAGTGTCAGAGGAAAGACTAGATATTCCAACAAACTGTCCAAGTTGTGACAGTAAGCTTTTGCATTTTGAAGATGAGGTTGCCCTTCGTTGTATCAATCCGCGATGCCCTGCTCAAATCAAGGAAGGCTTGACGCACTTCGCATCCCGTGATGCTATGAATATCTCTGGCCTTGGTCCATCAATCGTGGAAAAATTATTTGCCGCCAATTTGGTTAAGGATGTTGCAGATATTTATCGTTTGACTGTGGAAGATTTGCTCTTGCTAGATGGCATCAAGGAAAAATCTGCTCAAAAGCTCTACCAGGCTATTCAAGCATCCAAAGAAAATTCTGCTGAAAAACTCTTGTTTGGTTTGAGGGATTCGTCATGTAGGAAGTAAAGGCAAGTCAGTTGCTTTTTACAAAACTTTCCACTCAATCGAATCGCTAGCACAAGCCAATCCTGAAGAAATTGCAAATATTGAAAGTTTGGGGAGTGTCATTGCTCAAAGCCTACAGACCTATTTTGCTACAGAGGGTTCTGAAATCCTTTTAAGGGAATTGAAAGAATCAGGTGTTAATCTAGACTACAAAAGGACAGACAGTTGCAGCAAATGCAGCCTTGTCTGGTCTAACTGTCGTATTGACAGGAAAGCTAGAGCGTCTTAATCGCTCAGAAGCTAAAAATAAATTAGAAAGTCTAGGAGCCAAGGTTACTGGTAGTGTGTCGAAAAAAACAGACCTTGTTGTAGCAGGAGCAGATGCAGGAAGCAAGCTCCAAAAAGCACAAGAACTGGGAATAGAGATTCGTGATGAAGCTTGGCTTGAGAGTTTGTAAGCTATGAAAGAAGAAATAAAACGCGCACGTCTCATTTATAACCCGACCTCAGGCCAGGAAATTATCAAGCAAAATATCGCAGAAGTTCTAGAAGTGTTAGAGAGCATAGGCTATGAAACCAGTGCTTTTCAGACCAAACCTGAACACTTATCAGCCCAGAAAGAAGCAGAAAGAGCTGCAAAAGCTGGCTTTGATTTGGTTTTGGTAGCTGGTGGCGATGGTACTATCAATGAAGTGGTTAATGGAATTGCACCTCTGGAACATCGTCCAAAGATAGCCATCATTCCTACTGGAACTACCAATGACTATGCAAGAGCATTGAAAATCCCTATGGGGGATCCAGTTGCTGCAGCGAAGATCATTGCTAAAAATGAAACCAAGCAAATTGATATTGGTCGTGCCTTATGGTGATAAGTATTTCATCAATATTGCTGCGGCAGGGAGCTCTTACGGAGTTAACTTTTAGTGTTCCGAGTGAACTAAAGACGCGTTTGGGTTATCTGGCCTACGTTGCTAAAGGCATCGAGATGTTTCCCAAAATCAAAGCCCGTCCTGTTCGTATTTACCATGATTGGGGGAATTTTTACAGGAGAAGTTTCTCTTGTCTTTGTTGCCTTGACCAATTCTATTGGTGGATTTGAGCAATTTGCACCTGATACCAAACTGATGATGGCAATTTCACGCTTATTCTGGTAAAGACGGATAAAATACTAGATATGTTGAGTCTGCTAGTTCAGGCCATGAACGGAGGCCAACACGTGTCAGATGTCAATGTTGAATATCTGAAAACTAGTAAACTCGAATTGAAACTTTGGATCAGGAAAGAGCCGTTTATGCTTAATCTTGATGGAGAATACGGTGGCGACACACCAGTAGATTTGGAAGTGTGCCATAATCACATTGAATTTTTGTGAATCGTGAGGCACTTGATCAAGAAATTATTAGTAACATATAAAAATCAAATTTATTTAGAAATTAGGGAGAACCATGTACAATTATCCTGTACTTATTCATTATCATCGTAAGGATGAAGCTTACGAGGGCTTGCAGTTTCAGTAAAAAGCCTCTAGATTCAGTAGAGCTTTATCAAAGAAGAAGAATATTTTGGAGCTAAATTTCTCACTGACTCAATCGAGTGAAGTAGCCCTTGAGACCATGACTTTTACTGTTGAAAAAGATGGTGTCAGCAAAGAATATCCCATTCGCTTCAATCATTATCCACTTTTGACAGAGGCTTTGGATTTTGGATGGAGATGATACAGTTTATTATTCTGAAAATCCAGCTATTGCAAGTACTCATTATAAAGACCAAAATCCTTTTGCCTTCGACAAGGCAATCAATAGCGCTAGTTTTGACCACCACTGGGGTTATCAAGGAGAGTTGGGATGTCAAGTTTCTGAAACTGAAACAAGATTTAGCCTATGGGCACCAACCGCTACATCTGTCCAAGTAGTAGTCTATGAATCTGCAAGTAACGACGCACCTATCCTTAAAACCTTTGAAATGGAACGTGGAAATAGTTATTCCTACAGCCACAAGTATAATACCATTGGCGTATGGAGTTTATCAGTTCCAGAAAGCTTAGCAGGTCGTGCTTACCACTACCAGATTGATTTTCCTCATCACCAGTCACTAACTCGTGATCCATATACCATTGCAACGAGTCCTGATGGAAAACGTTCAGCCATCGTTTCAAACCAAGATCGTCAGGTAGAAGGTTTTGCGGTTAAGCATGGTACAGAAGCAACTGGCGTTTGGAAAAATCCTTGCCAGGCAGTTGTGTATGAAATGCATATCCGTGATTTGACAAAGTCTGAAACATCTGGTGTTGCACCAGAATTAAGAGGAACCTTCTTGGGTGCAGCGCAAACTGGAACAGTTAACCAATATGGTCAATCGACTGCATTTGATTACATCAAAGAACTTGGTGTCAACTATGTTTCAGTTGCAACCAATTGCTGACCGTCATAAAGAATACGATGCTGATGAAATGTAACTTATAACTGAGGATATGATCCACAAAACTACAATGCTCCAGAAACTAGCATGTCTACAAATCCAAACGATCCAGGTCAAGCTATCCGTGATTTGAAAAGCCATGGTCCAAGCTTATCACGATGCTGGTATCGGTGTTATTATGGACGTTGTTTACAATCATACCTTCTCAACTGTGGATGCGCCATTCCAAACAACGGTTCCTGATTATTACTATCGAATGAACCATGATGGAACCTACCAAAATGGAACAGGAGTCGGTAACGAAACTGCCAGTGAGCATGAAATGTTCCGTAAATATATGATTGATTCCCTTCTACTGGGTAAAAGAGTACAATATTGACGGTTTCCGCTTTGACTTGATGGGAATTCACGATGTTAAACCATGCAGATGATTCGTTGGGCTATGGACGAAGTCGATCCGAAAAATCATCCTGTATGGAGAAAGGTTGGGATATGGGAACAGGTCTTGCTCCTATGACAAAGGCTAAGAAAGACAATGCTACCAGTTGCCAAACATTGGATTCTTTAATGATAATCAACGTGATGCGGTCAAAGGTTGTGAAGTCTATGGCTCTATCAAATCTGGCTTCATCAGTGGAGCAGGTACTGAGCCGATTGTCGCAAAGGCTATCCTTGGAAGCCGAGAGCTGGGTTCTTACCTCAGCCCCAATCAGGTTCTTAACTATCGTAGAAGCCCACGATAACTACTAGTTTGCATGATTTGTTTAAAACCCTTCATCCGATCGGAGGTGATAAAACGCATCATGAAGAAAGTAAAACAGCAACGGCTATGAACCTCCTCATGCAAGGGATGGCCTTCATGGAACTGGGGCAAGAGTTTGGCCGTACTAAACTCGTAGCTACAGGCGAAAATGGAGAGTTGACTCACGCAGATCGTGAGCGAGCAATGAACAGTTATAATGCTCCTGATAGCGTCAACCAAGTTAACTGGGATTTGATCAATGAGCGTCAAGATAGCATCGAGTTTGTCAGTCAGATTATCCGTCTTAAAACACAAACCAGTGCCTTTTCACACCCTACCTATGAAGAAGTCTACCGTCATGTATTTGTTCATACAGCCATTGAAAATAGTGGTTGGATTGTCTACGAGATTCATGGTGATGAAGAGCACTTTTGGTTGTTTTCAATGCTAAAGGGGCTTCATATTACTATGAAAATGCAGGGAACCTTGAAATGTTGGTAACTAATAGTCGTTCTGACCAAGAAAAATGCTATTGACGATGTCAGTGTGGCAGTCTTGAATGTTTTATCCTAAAAATAACCCAAAACTCAAGTTTATGCTTGAGTTTTTATTTGACATCAAATTTCAATTTCAAGTTAGCCAGCAAGGAAGAAATTCTCTAGGCGACTTGTGGTTCAAGCATTTTTAGGATAGTTGTTGATCCAATTTTCGATGAATGCGACTTCTTTGGAGTCGTTTTTCTTAGTTCCTTTAGGTAACCATCTACGAATGAGCCTATTGTGATTCTCATTAGTCCCCCTTTCCCAAGAGGCATAGGGGTGTGCATAATAGATATGTTCCTTAGAAAACACATCGGATAAGCGGTTGAATTCCGTTCCATTATCTGCCGTGATGGAAAGAATTTGATGTTGTTTTAGAGCCTGATTGACCGACTCAGCGCTTTTATTTGGAATTAATCGGATGATTTGATGCCTAGTCCTTCGATCAGTTAAGACCAGTAAACAATAGTTTTTCGCTCTTGTAAGCAGAACCGTATCAATCTCATAATGCCCATTTTTCCAATCGCAGATTAATAGCTCGAGCCTCTGTTCGATAGATTGACCAGCAGGGTTTTAAAAATTGGTGCTAGCTTGTTTCTTAACAGATTTTCCTTTTCTAGGATAGAGCAGATCCTGTTTGGTTAACCCCAATTTTCCATGATGGATCCAGTAGTAGATGGTAGAAATGCCCACGTTAACCCCTTTAGCCTTGACCATCATTTCAGGAGAAAACTTTTGATTATGATAGTGGAGAATCTTTTCCTTTAGTTCCTTGGTTAAGCTTGATTTCTTGACCGAGCGCTTGCGATTGCTTTCATAAGATTGTTGAGCATAGTCGGCCGAATAAACCTTTTGAAGCGCCCTTTTCCAAGACATTGTAGGACTATCCCGCGCTTGATTTCAGTGTGGATAGTTCCAAGTAGAGAGGCAATTTCTCTATTTGATTTCCCTTCCTTTTTCCATCGTTCGATTAAGCGACGGCTATCGATTGTCAAATGTTTGCCTTTTGTAGTATAATGATTTTGCATCTCTGTGCCTTTCTTGTGTTTGTGGTGACTAACAAGTATAACACAGAGGTGTTTTCTTATGCCTATAATAGCTTTCATTTGACAATAGGAACCCTTGAAGCTGTTTCGTCAGCTAAACCAAGGCTAGTCTTAGCCTTGGCTCCCAGCCTAACAGCATCAAGCCTCTTATCAAATGAAATCGAGGACTAGCTATAAGCTAGTTGAAACATCTAATTTTTAGGAGGGCTGGTGCTATCTTCATTATAGAACTTTCAAAGCATAATGACAAAAAAATTGCCATCCAGGGAGAAAGAAACATAGCGATAAAAATAGCAACGTGACTTCCTAGAGTGTAGGAAGCGGGAGGAATGACAATTTTAAATGGCATCACCAAAGGAATCAAAATAGCGATAGCTGTCAGCAATGCGGTCAAGGTCATGAATTGTGTTTTCTTTTTGTGTATTCATAATAACTCCTTTTTATCTGTATATACAATTGTATAGTACAATAAAAATCAAAGCAAGTCAAGAAGCAAAAATTGATTTTAGAGAAGATTTTTTTAAATGAGGAAAAAGAATGCTAAAAAGAATCAATAAAATTTTTAAAAAAATAAGCAAAAAAACTCTTGCACTAATCAAAGTAGTGTGGTATACTTATAAGCGGTTTGAAAAAACTGCCTAAGACAGTAGGGGAGCTCGACTCATAAATATCCTACCGAGGACAAAACGTATCATTTAAAAAGAAGCGTATTGTACTTTCGTGTCTAGGTTTGGGCGCGTTTTTCTTTTGGAAAAATTCCCCAAGCAAAATAATTACGGAGGTGAACACACTAATGAGTGAAGCAATTATTGCTAAAAAAGCGGAACTAGTTGACGTAGTAGCTGAGAAAATGAAAGCTGCTGCATCAATCGTCGTTGTAGACGCTCGTGGTTTGACAGTTGAACAAGATACAGTTCTTCGTCGTGAGCTTCGTGGAAGCGAAGTTGAGTACAAAGTTATCAAAAAAACTCAATCTTACGTCGTGCAGCTGAACAAGCTGGACTTGGAGAATTGGCATCTGTTTTTGTTGGACCATCTGCTATAGCATTTTCGAACGAAGATGTTATCGCACCAGCGAAAATCTTGAATGACTTTGCTAAAACTGCTGACGCACTTGAAATCAAGGGTGGTGCAATCGAAGGCGCTGTCGCATCAAAAGAAGAAATCGTTGCTCTTGCAACTCTTCCAAACCGCGAAGGACTTCTTTCTATGCTCCTTTCTGTACTTCAAGCGCCAGTGCGCAACGTTGCTCTTGCAGTCAAAGCGGTTGCAGAAAGCAAAGAAGACGCAGCTTAATCTTAAGCTACGCAGCGTAGCCTAGCTACGAAAAAAATTAAAAAACTAATTTTAAAACTTATTTGGAGGAAATAACAATGGCATTGAACATTGAAAACATTATTGCTGAAATTAAAGAAGCTTCAATCCTTGAATTGAACGACCTTGTAAAAGCTATCGAAGAAGAATTTGGTGTAACTGCAGCTGCTCCTGTAGCTGTAGCTGCTGCTGGTGGTGCTGAAGAAGCTGCTAAAGATTCATTTGACGTTGAATTGACAGCTGTAGGCGACAAAAAAGTCGGCGTTATCAAAGTTGTACGTGAAATCACTGGTCTTGGCCTTAAAGAAGCTAAAGAACTTGTTGATGGTGCACCAGCACTTGTTAAAGAAGGTGTTGCAGCAGCAGAAGCTGAAGAACTTAAAGCTAAATTGGAAGAAGCAGGAGCTTCAGTTACTCTTAAATAATAGAGCAACTACATTCGTAGCTTAAAAACATGATTAAACCGCTATTCTTAGGAGTAGCGGTTTTTCTTTTTGTTCAAAAAGGAGCAAAAAAGGGGGCAGTTAAATTAATTTGGCTGAGAAATATATAGGACTAGTGATAAAATAATTTTACTTTTTCATTCCTTTTTGTTATAATAGACGACAAGAAAGAATATCTTATCAGTAAATCCTAAGCGAGCCTGTGGTAGTGAGAGTCAGGTGATTGAGAGATGAGTGTGGCGCTTTTGGTATATTTTTTATAAATAATGAAGTAATAAATTAGGGTGGAACCGCGTTTCTGACGCCCCTAGGTCACTTGACTTAGGAGCAAAGACACGGTTCTTTTTGTATTCTAGGTCGCAAGAAATTAGATAAAAAAGGAGTTAACAATGTCTAAAAAACTAACCTTCCAAGAGATTATCTTGACTTTGCAACAATACTGGAATGATCAGGGTTGTATGCTTATGCAGGCTTATGATAATGAAAAAGGTGCGGGAACCATGAGTCCTTACACTTTCCTTCGTGCCATTGGTCCTGAACCATGGAACGCAGCTTATGTTGAGCCTTCTCGTCGTCCAGCGGACGGTCGTTACGGGGAAAATCCAAACCGTCTCTACCAACACCACCAATTCCAAGTGGTGATGAAACCATCACCAGCAAATATCCAGGAGCTTTACCTTGAGTCTTTGGAGAAATTGGGTATCAATCCTTTGGAACACGATATTCGTTTCGTTGAAGATAACTGGGAAAACCCATCAACTGGATCAGCAGGTCTTGGTTGGGAAGTTTGGCTTGACGGTATGGAAATCACTCAATTCACTTACTTTCAACAAGTCGGTGGCTTGGCAACTGGTCCTGTTACAGCCGAGGTTACTTATGGTTTGGAACGTTTAGCTTCTTATATCCAAGAGGTAGACTCAGTTTACGATATCGAGTGGGCTCCAGGTGTTAAATACGGAGAAATCTTCCTTCAACCTGAATACGAGCATTCAAAATACAGCTTTGAAGTTTCAGACCAAGACATGCTTCTTGAAAACTTCGAAAAATTTGAAAAAGAAGCTGGACGTGCATTAGAACTAGTCTTGTGCATCCAGCCTACGACTACGTTTTGAAATGTTCACATACCTTCAACTTGCTTGATGCTCGTGGAGCAGTTTCAGTTACAGAACGTGCTGGTTATATCGCTCGTATCCGTAATTTAGCCCGTGTCGTAGCTAAAACATTCGTAGCAGAACGCAAGAAACTTGGGTACCCACTTCTTGACGAAGCTACACGCGCAAAACTCCTAGCAGAAGAGGAAGAATAGACAGAATTACAGGAATAAATGACTGAAAGTCGACCGTAGGTCGCTAAATAAAACAAGACCGCTGTAGTGAAAGTCGGATAAGAAGTTTCTTATCCGACTGGGGAACTGACGAGACTTAAGGCTTGGCAGTTAGCAATGAAACCGAAGGTTTGCTTGCGTCCCCCACTACTAAAGGTCTTGTTGAAGAAAATTAATTGATTGTGTAAAGGAAAAAACATGGCAAAAAATTTATTAGTAGAATTAGGACTCGAAGAGTTACCTGCCTACGTTGTCACACCAAGTGAAAAACAACTAGGCGAAAAAATGGCAGCCTTCTTGGATAATAACCGTCTTTCATACGAAGGAATTCAAACTTTTTCAACTCCACGTCGTTTGGCTGTTCGCGTACTTGGTTTGGCAGACCAACAAACGGATTTGACTGAAGATTTTAAAGGACCTTCTAAAAAAATTGCTTTGGATGCAGAAGGAAATTTCTCTAAAGCAGCGCAAGGCTTTGTCCGTGGAAAAGGCTTAACTGTGGATGATATTGAATTCCGTGAAATTAAAGGTGAAGAATATGTTTACGTGACCAAACATGAAGCTGGAAAACCAGCTGAGGAAGTTTTGACTGGAATTCCAGAAGTATTGGCTAGTTTAAGCTTCCCAGTAAGTATGCACTGGGCAAACAATACCTTTGAATATATCCGTCCAGTCCATACGTTGACAGTTCTTTTGGATGATGTGGCACTCGATATGGATTTCTTAGATATTCACTCAGGAAGAGTTAGCCGTGGACATCGTTTCCTTGGTCACGAAGTAGAAATTCAGCATGCTGATAGCTATGAAGAAGACCTGCGCAAAGTTTATGTTATTGCAGATAGCATTGAGCGCGAAAATATGATTCGTGAACAAATCAAGGAAATTGAAGCTGAAGAGGGTGTTCAGGTACAAATTGATGAAGGACTTTTGAATGAAGTTCTGAATTTGGTTGAATACCCAACTGCCTTCATGGGGAATTTTGATCCTAAGTACCTAGAGGTTCCAGAAGAGGTTTTGGTCACTTCAATGGAGACTCATCAACGCTACTTTGTAGTTCGTGACCTTGATGGAAATCTAAAACCAAACTTTATTTCTGTTCGTAACGGAAATGCAGAGTATTTGAATAATGTCATCCGAGGAAATGAGAAAGTCTTAGTTGCGCGTCTTGAAGATGGTGAATTTTTCTGGCGTGAAGACCAAAAATTGAAGATTGAAGATCTTGTAGCTAAATTATCACACGTTACCTTCCATGAAAAGATTGGTTCACTTCGTGAACACATGATTCGTACTGGGCAAATTGCTATCCTTTTGGCAGAAAAAGCTGGTCTATCAGTCGATGAATCTATTGATCTTGCTCGTGCTGCAGCCATTTATAAATTTGACCTCTTAACCGGTATGGTTGGTGAATTTGATGAGCTTCAAGGGATCATGGGTGAGAAATATGCTCTTCTCGCTGACGAAAATACTACAGTTGCACAAGCTATCCGTGAACACTACCTTCCAGATTCTGCAGATGGTGCTCTTCCTGAGTCTAAAGTCGGAGCTATCCTTGCACTAGCTGATAAATTGGATACTCTTTTGTCCTTCTTCTCTGTTGGCTTGATTCCATCTGGTTCAAATGACCCTTATGCTCTTCGTCGTGCAACACAAGGGATTGTCCGTATCTTGGAAGACTTTGGATGGAATATTCCAATGGACGAATTGATTGCTAGCCTTTATGCTTTATCATTTGATAGCCTAACTTACGATAATCAAGAAGAAGTGCTTAACTTCATCAAAGCTCGTGTTGATAAGATGATGGGTTCTACTGCAAAAGATATTAAAGAGGCTGTTCTAGCAAGTTCAAACTTTGTTGTTGCAGATATGATTGAAGCAGCAGAAGCCTTAACTGAAGCTGCAAAAACTGAAAACTACAAATCATCAGTTGAATCATTATCTCGTGCCTTTAATCTAGCGGAAAAAGCAGAAGGCTCAGTCAAAGTTGATACTAGCCTCTTTGAAAATGAACAAGAAAAAGAACTAGCTCAAGCTGTCGAAAGTCTTGAATTGAAAGGTTCAGCTAACGATAAATTGACGCAACTATTTGCCCTTAGTCCTGTTATTGATGCTTTCTTTGACAATACTATGGTTATGGCAGAGGATGTTGATGTTAAGAATAATCGTCTAGCTATTCTAACTGAACTTGTGAATAAAGCGAAAACAGTCGCTGCTTTTAATCTTCTTAATACAAAATAGAAATTAAATAGTAGATTGGAGGTCCAAATATGACACCAGAAAAAATCGCTCGTATTAATGAGCTTGCGAAAAAGAAAAAAACAGAAGGCTTGACTGCAGAAGAAAAAGTAGAACAAGCTAAACTTCGTGAGGAATATATTGAAGGCTATCGTCGTTCAGTTCGTCATCACATTGAAGGAATCAAAATCGTAGATGACGATGGAAATGATGTGACTCCTGAAAAACTTCGTCAGGTACAACGTGAAAAAGGTTTGCATGGTCGAAGTCTTGACGATCCAAATTCATAAGCTAAATAAAACCTCGGTTAGTGTCTGCTAACCGAGGTTTGTTGTTTCTTAAAAAAGGAACCTAAAGTGGTTCCTTTATCAGTAGTTTTTAGTTGCTTGCTCCAGAAGTAGCATCAGCAGCTCCATGGCCACCATCGGCTGAGTCAGAAGCTCCAGAAGTAGCATCTGCATCACCATGACCTGCAGCGGGAGCAAAAGGTCCGCAACCACCTACCAAACGTTGGCCAGTTTCTTTCAAGTACCAGTCAAGCCATGGCTGGAAGTTAAAGACGATTTCATTAATACCAGCATATGATCCATCAGGATAGTACATAGCTTGGTAGTTATGAGTATTGATAACTCCTGCAGGTGAACCTGGAACAATGGTACGAACGTAGTCTTGGTTTCCGTTACGAAGAGTTCCGATTACCCACTCAACGTTTTTCATACGTGCTGGTGGAAGTGATCCGTGAACTGTAGACATACGGCTACCAGATTGAGATGGTACACGTTTTGCAAACATTGTGTCAGGATCTTGGTGAGCGTTGTTGTAGTAGAGGAATTGGTTGTTATCGTCAGCGTATGTCAATTCAAAAGGCATAGCTTTCAAGAACATATCGATTTGGTTAACAGTCAAGATACCATGGTCAAGTTTAACATATGTATCACCTGAAACAGCACCTGTGATTTCTGCAACTTTTTCTACCCAGTTTGGATCGTCAGGATCAACTTCTGTAATAGTTGTAGCGATTGGTTTTCCACAATCCAAGTCTTCTGGTTCAATTGGTTTTGGTTTTTTCAATTTAGAAACGACTCCTACATATTTGACAAAGTTATCTAAGCAAGTTTCAAGGAATTTAACAGTTCCTTCGTTGATAATATTTCCGTTAGCATCAAAAGCTTCTTTAGCTTTTCCAAGAAGAAATTCATTACCTGGTAATGTGTAGGCATTCACCCCTGGTGCGTCAAGGATTTTACGAAGGTGAACTTGAGCACGTGAAGTACCTTGGTCGTAGTAAGAAGCACCCACGATCATCACTGGTTTGTTTTCAAATGGATGTACTTCATATGAAAGCCATTCAAGAACTGACTTGAGTGAAGCAGAAATTGTATGGTTGTGCTCAGGAGTGGCAATAATCACACCATCAGCACGAGTAATTTTATTGTAAAGAAGGCGCAATTGGAAACTATCGTCCCATTTTTCGTCTTGGTTAAACATTGGAACTTCATCGATTTCAAGAACTTCTAATTCAAATTTCAGTTTGAAGTTACGACGGATGAATTCAAGAGTTTGCGGTTATATGATTGGTCGTAGTTTGATCCAACAAGTCCAACAAATTTCATTCTTTCGATCTCCTATCTTACAAATTTTCCCAGTCAAATTCTTCTGCATCTTTACGAAGAAGTTCTTGTGCATTACGCAATTTTTCAGTAATCTTGACAAAGATACGGAAGTCATCAAAGATGGCATCCAATTTCTTGATAACATCAAGATCTACCAAGTCACCATTCTTATCAAAAGCTTGAAGAGAATGAGAAAGCAAGAATTCATCTGGGAGAACATTTGCTTTAATTTCAGGCGCATTTAGGATTTGACGGAGTTGCAATTGAGCACGTGATGAACCGAGTGTACCATATGAAGCACCTGTGATCATCACTGGTTTGTTCAAAAGTGGGAATACTCCATAAGAAATCCAAGCAAGAGCACTCATAAGAACGGCAGGAATTGAGTGATCATATTCAGGAGTGCCGATAATTACACCATCAGCTGCTTCGATTTTTGCAACAATTTCTAAGGCTTCTGCAGGAATAAGTTTATCTGCAGGTTTGTTGAAGACTGGTAGGTCTTTAATTTCTACCAATTCGATTTCTGCTTTATCAGCAAAGTGTTTTTGCATATATTGAAGCAGTTGGCGGTTTGTGGAACGTTTAGAGTTAGTTCCTACAATAGCAATAAGTTTTAGCATGAGCTTTCCTTTCTCTTTTTGCATTATTTATTAATTATCTTTGGATACCGGATGAACAAGCGATATGTCCATCTTTATCAATAAGGATGGCTTCGATTCCATCGATATTTTCGATTTGCCACATGATAGAAGCGCTGCGCTCACCAAACAATCGTGTGGTCCATATCTCACCATCAACTGAGCGGTCAGATATAATCGTTAAACTAGCCAAATCCGTTTCAATAGGATAGCCAGTTTCACTATCAAAAATGTGATGATAATCCTTTCCATAGATTTCAAGATGCCGTTCATAAATTCCAGATGTAACAACTGACTTTCCAGTAATAGACAAGGTCATCAGGTGATTACCACGTGGATGATTAGGGTCTTGAATACCAATTTGCCAAGGTTGTCCATTTCTGGCTTGGTTATTACCAATGGTAAGGATATTTCCTCCAAGATTGATAAGAGCAGAAGTGACACCATTTTCTTTTAAGAAAGTAGCAACCTTATCTGCGCTATACCCCTTTGCTAAACAACCTAAGTCAATTTTCATCTCTTTTTTTTCTAAAAAAACAGTAGAATCAATTGAATCAAGCTTGATAAAACGGGGCTCTATCAATGGTAAAACCGAAGAAATTTCTTCAGGACTAGCAACTTTTGCATCGGAAAAACCAATACGCCAGGTTTGTACCAAGGGACCAATGCTGATATTGAGATGACTTCCAGGAGCTAGACTGTGTTCTAATCCTAAAGAAATCAGTTCAAACAAATCAGGGTGGACCTTAACTGGGGCAATTCCTGCCTGATAGTTAATTTCCATCAATTCTGATTCGGTGCTATTCGCATTAAATCGAAATTCAAGTTCCTTGAGCAAATCAAAAGCTTGACGGAGAAGATTATCCGCTTGTTCATGTACCAAGGAAATAGTAATCGTAGTTCCCATTAACCGTTCAGATAATGAACTGAGAGGCAAAAAAATCAACTCCCTTCAAATCAATTGGAAATAGTTGTAAATCCAGATATGAAAGTAATCTGAAGATTTATATTTCATTTCCATATAAATAGAATATCATAAAGTCAGCGTTTTTCACAAATTATTTTTTTACAAAAAAAGTCAAGAAATATGCTTGAATAAATAAAAAAATGTGCAAAAACTTTGAAAAGGTTGAAAATAAATTGATATATATTTCAAAAAGATTTTCAAAAACAGTAAACTAGTCAAAAAAAGCTTGTAAACGCTCACAGATAATGATATACTAGAAAGGTAAATAAAAAAATTAAAGGTAGGAATTATCTTATGAGTAAAATCGTAGTCGTGGGTGCTAACCACGCTGGAACTGCTTGTATCAACACTATGTTGGACAATTTTGGAAGTGAAAAATGAAATCGTTGTCTTTGACCAAAAACTCAAACATTTTCATTCCTAGGATGTGGAATGGCTCTTTGGATTGGTGAGCAAATCGATGGTCCAGAAGGTCTCTTCTACTCAGATAAAGAAAAATTGGAAGCAAAAGGTGCTAAAGTTTATATGAACTCGCCAGTTCTTTCAATTGACTATGATAATAAAGTTGTAACTGCTGAAGTTGATGGAAAAGAACACAAAGAATCATATGAAAAATTGATCTTTGCGACTGGTTCAACTCCAATCTTGCCACCAATCGAAGGTGTTGAAATTGTTAAGGGTAACCGCGAATTCAAAGCAACTCTTGAAAATGTACAATTCGTTAAATTGTACCAAAACGCTGAAGAAGTGATTAATAAACTTGCTGACAAGAGCAAACACCTTGAGCGTATCGCTGTTGTCGGTGGTGGATATATCGGTGTTGAACTTGCTGAAGCATTCGAACGTCTTGGAAAAGAAGTTGTTCTTGTTGACATCGTAGACACAGTCTTGAACGGATACTACGACAAAGACTTCACTCAATTGATGGCTAAGAACTTGGAAGACCACAACATCCGTTTGGCACTTGGACAAACTGTTAGCTATCGAAGGTGACGGTAAAGTTGAACGCTTGATCACTGACAAAGAAACATTCGATGTTGACATGGTTGTTCTTGCAGTTGGTTTCCGTCCTAACACAGCTCTTGCTGATGGCAAGATTGAACTTTTCCGCAACGGTGCCTTCCTTGTAGACAAGAAACAAGAAACATCACTTCCAGGAGTATTTGCTGTGGGTGACTGTGCGACTGTTTATGACAACGCTCGTAAAGACACTAGCTACATCGCTCTTGCATCAAATGCTGTACGTACTGGTATCGTAGGTGCTTACAATGCTTGTGGACATGAACTTGAAGGAATCGGTGTTCAAGGATCAAACGGTATCTCTATCTATGGTCTTCACATGGTTTCAACTGGTCTGACTCTTGAAAAAGCTAAAGCAGCAGGATACAATGCTGTTGAAACAGGCTTCAACGATCTTCAAAAACCAGAATTTATGAAACATGACAACTATGAAGTAGCAATCAAGATTGTCTATGATAAAGACAGCCGTGAAATCCTTGGTGCTCAAATGGTATCTCGTGATTCAGCAATCAGCATGGGAATTCACATGTTCTCATTGGCTATCCAAGAACATGTTACAATTGAAAAATTGGCATTGACAGACCTATTCTTCTTGCCACACTTCAACAAACCATACAATTACATCACAATGGCTGCACTTACAGCTGAAAAATAATGATTTGTAAAACGGAAGATTTGCTTCTTCCGTTTTTATCATCAAAAAATAGTAACTTCAAATTCGAAGTTACTATTTTTGTTGTCTATGTGTTAGGAAGTTTCTTCTTTTACAAAGGTGAAGCCTTCTCCTAGAATTTCGTGAGCTTCAGTGATAGTAATAAAGGCTCTAGGATCGATCGTATGAATCAGTTCTTTCATCTTAATCATTTCATTTCTTGCTACGATACAGTAGATAATTTTTAAATCTTTTTGACTGTAGTAACCTTGCCCTGATATGAAGGTGACACCTCGACCTAACTCTTCATTGATTTTATCTGCCACTTCCATAGGCTTTTGTGTGATAATCATAAAACCTTTTCCAGCATATCCGCCTTCACCAATCAAGTCAATAACTCTTGAGACGATGAAGTCAAATAGAAGTGTATAAGTAACGAGACGAAGGTCTTGGAAGATAATTAAAATGAGCATTAAGATGAGGAAGTCTAGTGCAAAGAGTAATTTCCCCACGGAGATATTGGTGTACTTGTTCAAAATTCGAGCGACGATATCTGTTCCACCAGTGGTACCACCAGCATTGAAGATAATACCTAGACCAAGTCCCAAAAGAACACCCGCAACTAAAGCCACGATGACCAGATCTCCCTCAAGATTAAAGCTGAGAGGAATCTTTTCAAAGATTGCTAGCCAAATGGATAAGGAAATAGTACCAAGCAGGCTGCTGTATAGGGTCTTTGCACCAAATATTTTCCAGGCTAAAATGAATAATGGGATATTGATGATGAGATTCATCACGGAGATAGGGATGTTAAAGAGATAATAGGTAATCAAGGTGATTCCCGTTGCTCCACCCTCGAATAAGTGGTGGGGCACAACAAAATACGTGAGTCCGAAGGCATAAATGGCAGCTCCGAATATAATGGTTAAAATAGATTTAATATGCCGTAGCATTGAACGCACCTCCCATTTTTAATTGAGTCTATAGCAGTAACAGTCCACCAGTATACAAGACTTATTTGATTTTCATGGACTGAATTTTTTTCAGGGTCAGGGTGTAACACGGAGGGTCTTTTGCCCAGTATAGGTGACAAAACCAGGTTTTCCACCAGTTGGTTTGTTGAGTTTTTACTTCAATCATATCCACCTGAACGAGGTTGGAGAGACGTCCCTTGAGAAGTAGGCTGCAAGTTCTGCAGCGTCTGTTTTAACCTCATCAGTAGGATTGAGATTGCCTGAAATAACAACGTGACTTCCAGGAATATCCTTAGCGTGGAACCAGAGTTCTTCTTTACGGGCCATTTTAAAGGTCAATTCCTCGTTTTGTAAGTTATTGCGCCCCACATAGATGATTGTTTTTCCATCACTAGCTAGATACTGCTCAGGTTTCTGTCGTTTCTGGATTTTTTCCCTTTGTCTTCTGCGGATAAATCCTGTTTGGATCAATTCTTCACGAATTTCAGCAATTTCATCGAGTCCGGCTTGATTGAGAACTGTCTCTACACTTTCCAGATAGAGAATGGTTGCCTTAGTTTCTTCAATCAGGTCAGTCAAGTATTTAACAGCCTCTTTTAATTTCTGATAGCGTTTGAAGTAGCGTTGAGCATTTTGGTTTGGCGTTAGTGCCTTATCAAGTGCAATCGTGATAGGCTGGTTGGTGTAGTAGTTTTCCAAAATGACCTGATCTTGGTCATTGGGAACTTGATGAAGGAAAGTGGTTAGTAACTCACCTTTTTGCCGAAATTCTTCTGCGTTTTCAGTGGCCAGAAGTTCTTTTTCTTGTTTCTTTAGTTTTTGCCGATTTTTTTGTAGTTCGTTTTCAACACGTCGAATGAGTTCGCTAGCTTGCTGCTTAACTCGATCACGCTCTGCTTTATCCTTGTAATAGACATCAAGAAGTTGAGATAAGCTTGAAAAATGTCCTTCAATTTTAGTTGACAAAGGCACACAAGAAAAGGATTTATCTGTTAGGCAAGGTTTGGTTTCTTGTCTAAAGAAGTTCCGGAAAGTGGCTAGTTTATCATTAAGCAGTTGTTTTTCTAACTCGGTTGCTGTATCTCTTCCCAAACCTTGAAAGAGGTTTTGAAGGTTTTTAGCTGTCAATTCTTGAGTTTGTAGGATTTCAAACAATTTTTCATCCTTGATGGTAAAAGGATTGAGAGCTCCTGTACTTGGAGGAGCAATATAAGCAGCACCTGGTAATAAGGTACGGAAGCTATTTTGAGAGAAACCGATATGCTTGATAACTTCAAGGATTTTGTGACTAGACTTATCTACAAGTAGAATATTACTGTGTTTCCCCATAATCTCGATGATGAGCGTGGCCTGGATATGGTCCCCGATCTCGTTTTTATTGGAAACCGTGATTTCCACGATACGATCGTTTTCAATTTGCTCGATTGACTCAATAACTGCTCCTTGAAGATACTTTCTCAATACCATAATAAAAGTAGATGGCTGAGCAGGGTTTTCAAAGGTGGACTCTGTTAACTGGATGCGTCCAAAAACTGGATGGGCAGACAGGAGCAAACGATGACTTTTACGATTGCTACGGATTTGCAGGACCAATTCTTGGTCAAAGGGTTGATTAATCTTTTGGATGCGACCATTTAGTAGTTCAGTTCGCAATTCCTCAACCATGTGGTGTAAAAAAAATCCATCAAATGACATGGTTCTCTCCTCGTGAATGTATTCCATAGTATTATATCAAAAAGGTAGAATAAAATCATAGAAATGTGATATAATAAAGCCAAGTAAAGAGAATCGAGAAGCACATGTATATTGAAATGGTAGATGAAACTGGACAAGTTTCAAAAGAAATTTTAGAACAAACACAGGAAATTTTAGAATTTGCTGCAAAAAAAATTGGAAAAGAAGACAAGGAAATGGCGGTCACATTTGTGACCAACGAACGAAGCCATGAACTCAATCTAGAGTTTCGTGATACCGATCGTCCAACAGATGTCATCAGTCTTGAATACAAGCCGGAGTTAGAGATTGCCTTTGATGAGGAAGATCTGGAAAATGATCCCGACTTGGCAGATATGATGTCAGAATTTGATGCTTATATCGGTGAGCTTTTCATTTCAATTGATAAGGCACATGAGCAGGCTGAGGAGTACGGTCATAGTTTTGAGCGTGAAATGGGCTTCTTGGCAGTGCACGGCTTTTTACACATTAACGGCTATGATCACTACACTCCCGAGGAAGAAGCGGAGATGTTCGGTTTACAAGAAGAAATTTTGACGGCCTATGGACTCACAAGACAATAAACGAAAATGGAAAAATCGTGACTTGCTCTCAAGTTTAGATTTTGCCCTAACAGGTATTTTTACTGCCTTCCAAGAAGAGCGTAATATGAGAAAGCATGCAGTGACATCTCTTTTGGTTGTTCTTGCAGGCTTTGTTTTTCAAGTTTCAAAAATTGAATGGCTCTTTCTCCTATTAAGCATTTTTCTAGTAATTGCTTTCGAGATTTTGAATTCTGCTATTGAAAATGTAGTGGATTTGGCTAGCCATTATCACTTTTCTATGTTGGCAAAAAAAGCTAAAGACATGGCAGCTGGTGCCGTGCTTGTGGTCTCACTTTTTGCCGCTTTGACAGGTGCACTTATCTTTCTCCCACGGATTTGGGATTTATTATTTTAAACAGTAAGAGGAAATTATGACATTTAAATCAGGCTTTTGTAGCCATTTTAGGGCGACCAAATGTAGGGAAGTCAACTTTTTTAAATCACGTTATGGGGCAAAAAATCGCCATCATGAGTGATAAGGCGCAGACAACGCGCAATAAAATCATGGGGATTTACACCACTGATAAGGAGCAAATCGTCTTTATCGATACTCCTGGAATTCACAAGCCTAAGACAGCACTCGGAGATTTTATGGTAGAGTCTGCCTATAGCACCCTTCGTGAAGTGGACACCGTACTTTTCATGGTGCCTGCGGATGAAGCGCGTGGTAAGGGTGATGATATGATTATCGAGCGTCTTAAAGATGCTAAAGTTCCTGTAATTTTGGTGGTCAATAAGATTGACAAGGTTCATCCAGACCAGCTCTTGGCTCAAATCGATGATTTTCGCAATCAGATGGACTTTAAGGAAATTGTTCCTATTTCAGCTCTTCAGGGAAATAACGTTTCTCGTCTAATCGATATTCTCAGTGAAAATCTTGAAGAAGGTTTCCAATATTTCCCAGCCGATCAAATCACAGACCATCCAGAGCGTTTCTTGGTTTCTGAGATGATTCGTGAAAAGGTCTTGCACCTAACTCGTGAAGAAATTCCACACTCAGTTGCAGTAGTGGTGGACTCTATGAAACGAGACGAGGATACAGACAAGGTTCATATCCGAGCAACTATCATGGTCGAACGTGATAGCCAAAAAGGGATTGTCATCGGTAAAGGTGGTGCCATGCTCAAGAAAATTGGGACTATGGCCCGTCGTGATATCGAGCTTATGCTAGGGGACAAGGTTTTCCTAGAAACTTGGGTCAAGGTTAAGAAAAACTGGCGAGATAAGAAGCTAGATTTGGCTGACTTTGGTTACAACGAAAAAGAATATTAAGAAGAGGTGGGCGGTAGCCTGCTTCTTGTTTTTAGAGAAGGAGGAGTTATGCCTGAATTACCTGAAGTAGAAACGGTTCGACGAGGTCTTGAAAAACTGATTCTAGGGAAGAAGATTGCTAGTCTTGACATTCGTTATCCCAAGATGATTAAGACAGATTTGGATCAGTTTCAGAAAGAATTGCCTGGTCAAGTTGTTAAATCAATGGGACGTCGTGGAAAATATTTACTTTTTTATTTGACAGACAAGGTCTTGATTTCGCATCTGCGAATGGAAGGAAAGTATTTTTATTACCCAGACCAAGTCCCTGAACGCAAGCATGCCCATGTTTTGATTCATTTTGAAGATGGTGGTACTTTAGTCTATGAGGATGTCCGCAAGTTTGGGACTATGGAATTGCTTGTTCCTGAACTCTTAGATGCTTACTTTCTATCTAAAAAGCTTGGACCAGAACCTACTGAAGAGGATTTTGACTTAGAGATTTTTAGAGGTGCCTTGAAGAAATCTAAAAAACCTATTAAATCGCATCTTCTTGACCAGACGCTAGTTGCTGGATTGGGAAATATCTACGTGGATGAAGTTCTCTGGGGAGCGAAAGTTCATCCTTCTAGAATTTCTAATAGTTTAAGCGTCCAAGAGGCTAGAAAAGTCCATGATCAAACTATTGAAGTATTGGGGCAGGCTGTCGAGAAAGGTGGTTCCACCATTCGGACCTATACCAATGCTTTTGGCGAGGATGGGACCATGCAGAACTTTCATCAGGTCTATGATAAGACTGGAGAGGCATGTTCTCGCTGTGGAGCCATTATCGAAAAAATTCAACTCGGTGGTCGTGGAACCCATTTTTGTCCAAAATGTCAAAGGAGAAAGTGATGGGAAAAATAATCGGAATCACTGGTGGTATTGCGTCAGGTAAGTCCACTGTCACAAATTTTCTAAGACAAAAAGGGTTTGAAGTGGTAGATGCGGATGCTCTTGTTCACCAACTTCAAAAACCTGGTGGTCGCCTTTATCAGATTTTAGTAGAGCATTTCGGTGAAAAAGTCCTTCTAGAAGATGGGGAACTGAATCGTCCATTACTTGCCAGACTTATCTTTTCTAACTCTGAGGAGAGAGAATGGTCTAAACAGACTCAAGGACAAATCATCCGTGAAGAATTGGGCTCTTTGAGAGACAAGTTCGCTCAGACTGAGGACCTATTTTTCATGGATATTCCATTGCTTTTTGAACAGGACTATGCTTCATGGTTCGATGAAACTTGGCTAGTTTATGTAAGGCGAGATACCCAGCTGGATCGCTTAATGAACCGTGATCAGTTATCCCAAGAGTCAGCTAAAACTCGTTTAGCTTCACAGTGGCCTTTAGAAGAAAAGAAGAAATTTGCTACTTATATATTAGACAATAATGGCAGTCGAGGGCAACTTTTGAGTCAAGTAGTGACCTTACTTGAAGGAGGCAATGTCCATGCAAGAGATTAGTTGGAAGGATAATCTTCGTATTGCTTGGTTTGGTTGCTTTTTAACGGGAGCCAGCATTTCTCTTGTTGTCCCTTTCATGCCTATTTTTATGGAACAGTTAGGAGTTAAAGGGGATCAAGTTGCCTTTTATTCAGGTTTAGCTATATCAGTCTCAGCCATTTCTGCAGCCTTTGTATCACCAATTTGGGGAATATTGGCAGACAAGTATGGTCGAAAACCTATGATGATACGAGCAGGTCTAGCCATGACCATCACTATGGGTGGTCTGGCCTTTGTTCCAAATGTTTCCTGGCTCTTGTTCTTACGGTTTCTTAATGGAGTTTTTACAGGATTTGTACCTAATGCGACAGCTTTAATTGCAAGTCAAGTTCCCAAAGATAGGTCGGGATACGCTCTAGGGACTTTATCAACTGGTGTTGTCGCTGGAACTTTGACTGGTCCGTTTGTAGGCGGTTTTATTGCCGAAATTTTTGGAATTCGAAATGTCTTTTTATTGGTTGGTAGTTTCCTGTTCTTGGCAGCTATCTTAACCATTCTTTTTGTCAAAGAAAACTTTCAGCCAGTGCCAAAAGAAAAAGTACTGCCTACAAAAGAGCTCTTTACTTCTGTTAAATACCCTTTTCTCCTGATAAATCTATTTCTAACTAGCTTTGTGATTCAATTTGCTGCCCAATCTATTGGTCCCATCCTTGCCCTCTATGTACGAGATCTGGGACAGAAAGAGAATCTTCTCTTTGTCTCTGGTTTGATTGTATCCAGCATGGGATTTTCAAGTATGATGAGCGCAGGTATCATGGGTAAATTAGGTGATAAAGTTGGCAATCATCGACTACTTGTCGTAGCTCAGGTATATTCAGTTTTCATATATCTATTATGTGCAAATGCGACTAGCCCATTCCAATTAGGCTTCTATCGTTTTCTATTTGGTCTGGGGACGGGAGCTCTAATACCTGGTGTCAATGCTCTTCTAAGCAAAATAACCCCTAAAGTTGGCATTTCAAGGGTATTTGCCTTTAATCAAGTCTTTTTTTATCTAGGAGGAGTGATAGGTCCCTTAGCAGGATCAGCAGTAGCGGGACAATTTGGCTATCACTCAGTATTTTATGCAACAGCTCTTTGTGTAGCTCTCAGTTCTTTATTTAACCTTATCCAATTTAAAACATTATTAAAAGTGAAGGAAATCTAGTGCGAGTAAAAATCAATCTCAAATGCTCCTCTTGTGGTAGCATCAATTATCTAACCAGTAAGAACTCCAAAACCCATCCAGACAAGATTGAGGTCTTAAAGTATTGCCCTAAAGAAAGAAAAGTGACTCTACATCTTGAATCTAAGTAGAAATTATGGTAGAATAATAGGGATTTTTAAGGAGTTCGATATGTATAACCTATTATTAACCATTCTATTAGTATTATCTGTTGTGATTGTGATTGCAATTTTCATGCAACCAACTAAAAACCAATCTAGCAATGTATTTGATGCCAGTGCAGGTGATTTGTTTGAACGTAGCAAAGCGCGTGGTTTTGAAGCTGTAATGCAACGTTTGACAGGAATCTTAGTCTTTTTCTGGCTAGCCATTGCCTTAGCATTGACGGTATTATCAAGTAGATAAGAAAATAATGGGCGGGACTGGGTCTTAGCCTATTTTTATTTTTGAAAGAAATAAGGTTTTACAGAAAAAGGAATTTAAAAAATCTAGAAAGAAAACATGAAAGATAGAATAAAAAGAATATATACAAGAAAAGGGACGAGTCACAGTCAATGACTTGGCCAGTGCTCTCGGGAAGGATGGTTCAAAGGACTTCCGTGAGTTAATCAAAACTCTTTCCTTGATGGAACGTAAGCACCAGATTCGCTTTGAAGAAGATGGTAGTTTAACCCTAGAACAGAAGAAAAACATGAGATTACCCTGAAAGGAATTTTCCATGCCCATAAAAATGGGTTCGGTTTTGTAAGTCTTGAAGGCGAAGAAGACGATCTTTTTGTTGGAAAAAGTGATGTTAATTATGCCATTGATGGCGATACTGTTGAAGTCGTCATTAAGAAAGTTGCTGACCGACAGAAAGGAACTGCTGCAGAAGCAAAGATTATCGACATCCTAGAGCACAGTCTAACGACAGTTGTTGGGCAAATCGTTCTTGATGAGGAAAAGCCCAAGTATGCGGGCTATATCCGTTCAAAAAATCAAAAAATTAGTCAACCGATTTATGTGAAAAAGCCATCTCTCAAACTGGAAGGGACAGAAGTTCTCAAGGTCTTTATCGATAAGTATCCAAGTAAGAAACACGATTTCTTTGTCGCTAGTGTCTTAGATGTTGTCGGACATTCAACGGATGCAGGGATTGATGTCCTTGAGGTCTTGGAATCTATGGATATTGTATCAGAGTTTCCAGAGGCAGTTCTCAAGGAAGCGGAAAGTGTGCCAGATGCTCCATCAGAGAAGGATATGGAAGGCCGTCTGGACCTGAGAGATGAAATTACCTTTACCATTGATGGGGCTGATGCCAAGGACTTGGACGACGCTGTTCACATCAAGCTATTGAAGAATGGAAATTATGAACTTGGAGTTCATATCGCTGATGTCTCTTACTATGTGACAGAGGGTTCTGCTCTTGACAAAGAAGCCCTCAATCGTGCGACCTCTGTATATGTGACAGACCGTGTAGTTCCAATGCTTCCAGAGCGCCTTTCAAATGGTATCTGTTCCCTTAACCCTCAAGTCGACCGCTTGACTCAGTCTGCGATTATGGAAATTAATAAGCAGGGTCGTGTTGTGAATTATACGATTACGCAGACTGTTATCAAGACAAGTTTCCGTATGACCTATAGCGATGTCAATGACATCCTAGCAGGTGACGAGGAGAAGAGACAAGACTATAAGAAAATTGTTCCTAGTATCGAACTTATGGCCAAGCTCCATGAGACTTTGGAAAGTATGCGAATTAAGCGTGGTGCTTTAAATTTTGATACCAATGAAGCTAAGATTTTAGTCGATAAAAAAGGGAAGCCAGTTGATATTGTTCTTCGTCATCGTGGTGTTGCTGAACGTATGATTGAGTCCTTTATGCTGATTGCCAATGAAACAGTTGCGGAACACTTCAGTAAGCTGGACCTACCTTTTATCTATCGTATCCATGAGGAACCTAAGGCAGAAAAAGTTCAGAAGTTTATTGATTACGCTTCAAGTTTTGGTTTGAGAATTTATGGGACGGCCAGTGAAATTAGTCAAGAAACCCTCCAAGACATTATGAGTGCCGTTGAAGGAGAGCCTTATGCAGATGTATTATCAATGATGCTTCTCCGCTCTATGCAACAAGCTCGTTATTCTGAGCATAATCATGGTCACTATGGCCTTGCTGCGGAATATTATACCCACTTTACCAGTCCGATTCGCCGTTATCCGGACCTCTTGGTTCACCGAATGATTCGCGACTATGGATGTTCTAAGGAAGTGGCGGAGCATTTTGAACAGGTCATTCCAGAGATTGCGACTCAATCTTCGAACCGTGAGCGCCGTGCCATCGAGGCAGAGCGTGAAGTAGAAGCTATGAAAAAAGCTGAATACATGGAAGAGTACGTTGGTGAAGAGTATGATGCAGTTGTTTCAAGTATCGTTAAATTTGGTCTTTTTGTTGAATTGCCAAATACAGTCGAAGGCTTGATTCACATTACTAATCTGCCTGAGTTTTACCATTTCAATGAGCGTGATTTGACTTTGCGTGGGGAAAAATCAGGGACAACCTTCCGTGTAGGACAACAGATTCGCATTCGCGTCGAGAGAGCGGATAAGATGACTGGAGAGATTGATTTCTCCTTTATTCCAAGCGAATTTGATGTCATTGAGAAAGGTTTGAAACCGTCTGGCCGCAAGGATAGAGGTCGTCGTTCAGATAAGAAAGAGGACAAGAGAAAAACTAGTCGCTTAAATGATAAGCGCAAGCATTCTTCAAAAGATAAGAAGAAAAAGAGCAAGAAACCTTTTTACAAAGAAGTAGCAAAGAAAGGAGCTAAGCATGGCAAAGGGCGAGGGAAAGGTCGTCGCGCAAAATAAAAAAAGCGCACCACGACTATACTATCGTAGATACGCTAGAAGCAGGAATGGTTCTAACTGGTACAGAAATCAAGAGTGTTCGAGCAGCCCGCATCAATCTGAAAGATGGGTTTGCTCAGGTTAAGAATGGGGAAGTTTGGCTGAGCAATGTCCATATTGCTCCTTATGAAGAAGGGAATATCTGGAATCAGGAACCAGAACGTCGACGTAAACTTCTCCTTCATAAAAAGCAAATCCAGAAGTTAGAGCAAGAAACCAAAGGAACAGGGATGACGCTGGTTCCTCTAAAAGTCTATATCAAAGATGGCTATGCTAAGCTTCTTTTAGGGCTTGCAAAAGGGAAACACGATTACGATAAACGCGAGTCTATCAAACGTCGTGAGCAAGATCGTGATATTGCGCGTGTTATGAAGTCTGTTAACCATCGATAGAAAGAGTGAAGTAAATGGAAAAACTAGTTGCCTATAAACGGATGCCTGTCTGGAATAAAGACATCATGCCTGAAGCTGTTCAAAGAAAACACAATACTAAGGTCGGAACCTGGGGCAAGATTACCGTATTAAAAGGGGCTCTTAAGTTTATTGAATTGACTGAGGAGGGGAAAGTTATAGCTGAGCACCTCTTTGAAGCAGGTGCCGATAATCCTATGGCGCAACCTCAAGCCTGGCACAGAGTAGAAGCTGCCACAGATGATGTAGAATGGTATCTGGAATTTTATTGTAAACCAGAGGATTATTTCCCTAAGAAATACAATACCAATCCAGTTCATTCTGAGGTTTTAGAAGCTATGCAGACGGTGAAGCCATGTAAGGCACTAGACCTAGGATGTGGTCAAGGAAGAAACGCCCTCTTTCTCGCTCAACATGGATTTGATGTCACAGCAGTGGACCAAAATGAGCTATCCCTTGAAATTTTGCAAAGTATCGTAGAGCAAGAAGATTTAGAAATGCCTGTAGGTCTCTACGATATTAATTCAGCTAGCATTGGACAAACTTACGATTTTATCGTATCAACGGTTGTGCTCATGTTTTTACAAGCAGATCGTATTCCTGCTATAATTCAAAATATGCAGGAACAAACCTCTATCGGTGGCTACAATCTTATCGTTTGTGCCATGGACACGGAGGATTATCCTTGCTCAGTGAACTTCCCATTCACCTTTAAAGAAGGGGAATTGGCAAATTACTACCAGGACTGGGAATTGATCAAGTACAATGAAAATCCAGGTCATTTACATCGTCGTGACGAAAATGGCAATCGTATCCAACTACGCTTTGCAACAATGTTGGCTAAAAAAGTAAAATAAAAATCTTAAAACGAATAGCTATCCATTTCTATTCGTTTTTTTATATAAAGACTTGAGGGCCAATCAACTGAATTATGCTATACTAGATGTGTAGAAAATATTAAAGACAATCTCTTAACCCGTATTTCTATGAAGTTTATTCTAAGTAATTTTAAATTTCCCATACAACTAGCAAATTTTTTAATAGGGAGGTAGCGACATGCCCTAGTCTTTTAGTCGAACTTTTTGATCATCACACTATCGAGAAAAATGTTTATCAGACTTTTATTTGTGATTGTGACGAGATTTTATTTCTCTCCCTGAAAAAAATTACAGAAGATGAAAGATTGGCCTTGAAACATTTTTTGCTGGATCAAGTTTCCCATGTAAAACAAGTGCATTTTCGGCAAATAAGTCTAGATAAGATTACGGATGATTTGAATCTTTTCTTGACTAATTATGATTCAGTGACTTTAGATGTTTTTGGAGGAGATTCGATATTAGCTATTTTTCTTTATCAGTATGGTTTGGAAAAGCAATTACCGATTGTTGCAATTGATATTGAGCAAGGAAAACAATTCAAATGGAAGATGGGGAAGGTGGAAAAGGAAGAGTTAGTAATTCCTAGTCTGACCATTGAACAGTTGATGGCCTTACGGGGTGGTAAACTCATCAAATCGAAACAACCTAAATATAGTCCGAAACAAATTACTACCATCAAAAAACTAGCAAACTATGCAATTTTAAACCCAGAAGAATGGTATCAAATCACTCAATTCTTTGCATTAGCTAAAACAACTGATTTTCACGCTGAAACAGCAAGAGTTTTGGAAAGTAACGGTAAAAAAAGTACCCTTATCCAGAATCTATAATTCCTCTACTAACAGAAGCTAACTTGATTCATATTGAAGAGGAAAGTTCCGATCATATTAGTTACACTTTTTCTAGCCCTGAGGCACAATTACTCTGTCGCACAAAAGGTCACATTTTAGAATTATATCTCTATCTTTTAGCGATAGAGTCAGAGTATTTTGATGAATGTATGATAGGGGCAGAAATTGACTGGAATGGTATTTTCCCTGAAGTTGATAATGTACAAAATGAAATTGATGTTGTCCTCCGTAAAGGTCAATCCATTATTTTTATATCTTGTAAAATGACAGACTTGTCTGTGGAAGCTATTAATGAACTAGAGGTATATGCCAATCATTTTGCTGGTGAAACTTGTTTGAAATTAATTGTTTGCTCTGGCAAAATCAATCCCGTATATAACCATCGCTGTCAAGAGTACGGTGTGTTGGTGATTAAACAAGATCAAATTTCAAATCTGATTCCCATGTTACAAAAACAGATCAAAAAGCATAAAATATGAGCAGGATTATTCTAAAAATATAATGGAAAGGCTGGATTTCTCAGCCTTTTTCTTATCCTTTTCGAATAAAGTAGAAAAGGAGGTTTTATGTTTTTAGCTAGAGATGAAAACGGGCGCCTGGTCAATGCCTTGGAGGATGAACTAGTCAAACAAGCTTATTATTGTCCAGCTTGTGGAACAAGTGTCCGCATGAGAAAGGAAAAAATGTGAGAAGGCATTTTGCCCATGAAAGTCTCAAAAAATGTGATTTTTTCCATGAAAATGAAGGACCAGAGCATCTGGAAAACAAGAAAAGACTGTTTTATTGGGCTAAGGTGAATGATGAAGTTGAGATGGAATATCCCATACCTGAACTGAAGCAGATTGCTGATATCTTTATCAACAAACAACTTGCCCTAGAAGTTCAGTGTAGTCCCATTTCTTGTGACCTTTTGAGGGAGAGAAGCAATGGTTATCGAAGTCTCGGGATTCAAGTTTTGTGGTTACTTGGAGAAAAACTATGGATAAAAGAGCGACTAACTCAACTTCAGAGAGATTTTCTTTACTTTAGTAATAACATGGGCTTTCATATTTGGGAGTTAGACCATAAAAAACAGGTTTTGAGACTCAAGTACCTCCTTCATCAAGATTTGAAAGGGAAACTCCATTATCAAGTCAAGGAATTTTCTTATGACAAAGGAAATCTTCTAGAAATATTACGGACTCCTTATCAGCAACAAAATCTTATCACTTTTTCGGTCGAACAAGATAAGAACATTTGTCGTTACATTCAAAAACAACTCTATTATCAAAATCCCTATTGGATGAAGCAACAAGCCGAGGCCTACTTGAGAGGGGAGAACCTTTTGAATCTGAAGAATCAGGACTGGTATCCCCAAGTAAGGCCGATAGAAAAGGGGCGTTTTTGCCAAATAAAACAGGATATTAGTGATTATTATAGCAACTTTCGAATTTATTATCAAAAAAATCCTCAAAACAGAGTTACAAAAAGCTCTATCCACCTGCCTTTTATCAGCAATATTTCTTAAAAAATATGGTAAAATAGAAAGGATGGAGGAAACTTATGGTATTACAACGAAATGAAATCAATGAAAAAGATACATGGGATCTATCAACGATCTTTGAAACAGACCAGAAAATGGGAAGAAGAACTCGCCCTTTTAACGGAAGATACAAAACAAGCAGCTAGTCTTGAAGGACATCTCTTGGATAGTGCAGAAAGCCTTCTTGATATTACAGAGCGTTATCTGGACTTGAGTCGTCGCCTTGAAAAACTTTATGTCTATGCACACATGGAAAACGACCAGGATACACGAGTAGCTAAATATCAAGAATACTATGCAAAAAGCAATGACTCTTTATAGTCAACTTGATCAAGTCTTCTCTTTCTATGAGCCTGAATTTATGGCTATCACAGAAGACCAGTATCAAAACTTTTTAGCAGAAGAACCAAAACTCCAACCTTATAAACACTTCTTTGATAAACTATTGCAAAATAAGGACCATGTCCTTTCACAACGTGAAGAAGAGTTGCTTGCAGGTGCTGGTGAAATCTTCGGTGCAGCTAGTGAAACCTTTGCTATTTTAGATAATGCAGATATCGTCTTTCCATATGTTCAAAGATGAAGATGGAAATGAAGTTCAATTGTCACATGGCGTTTATATGCGCTTGGTAGAATCTAAGAATCGTGAGGTTCGTCGTGGAGCTTATGAAGCCCTCTATGCTACTTATGAGCAATACCAGCACACTTACGCTAAAACCCTGCAGACAAATGTTAAAGTGCAAAACTATCGTGCTAAGGTTCGAAACTACAAGAGTGCGCGTGAAGCAGCTCTTGCGGCAAACTTTGTGCCAGAAAGTGTTTATGACAATCTAGTATCTGCTGTTCGTAAGCACTTTGCCATTATTGCATCGTTATTTGGCTCTTCGCTCAAAAATCCTTGGTATTCCAGACCTCAAAATGTACGATGTCTATACACCATTGTCTTCAGTGGAATACAGCTTTACTTATGAAGAAGCCTTGAAGAAAGCAGAAGATGCTTTGGCAGTTCTTGGTGAGGATTACTTGAGCCGTGTTAAACGTGCCTTCAGCGAACGCTGGATTGATGTGTATGAAAATCAAGGCAAGCGTTCAGGTGCATATTCTGGTGGTTCTTATGATACCAACGCCTTTATGCTTCTTAACTGGCAAGATAACCTGGATAATCTCTTTACCCTTGTACATGAGACAGGTCATAGTATGCATTCTAGCTATACGCGTGAAACTCAGCCTTATGTATACGGAGATTACTCAATCTTCTTGGCAGAAATTGCTTCAACAACCAATGAAAATATCTTAACTGAAAAATTATTGCAAGAAGTTCAAGATGACGCAACACGCTTTGCTATTCTCAACAACTTCTTGGATGGTTTCCGTGGGACAGTGTTCCGCCAAACTCAATTTGCTGAATTTGAACATGCTATTCACCAAGCCGATCAAAATGGTGAAGTTTTGACAAGCGAGTTCTTAAACAAACTCTATGCTGACTTGAACCAAGAATATTATGGCTTGAGCAAGGAAGACAATCCTCAAATTCAGTACGAGTGGGCTCGTATCCCTCATTTCTACTATAATTACTATGTATATCAATATTCAACAGGCTTTGCAGCAGCTTCAGCTTTGGCTGAAAAGATTGTTCATGGTAGCCAAGAGGATCGTGATCGCTATATTGACTACCTCAAAGCAGGGAAGTCAGACTATCCACTCAATATCATGCGTAAAGCGGGTGTTGATATGGAAAAAGAAGATTACCTCAACGATGCCTTTGCAGTCTTTGAGCGCCGTTTGGATGAGTTTGAAGCCCTTGTTGAAAAATTAGGATTGGCATAAGGCAGATGGTAAAGTCTTATAGTAAAAATGCCAATCATAACATGCGACGTCCTGTTGTCAAGCATGAGATTGTCGAGTTCATGCGCCACAGACAAAAGCAGGTGACAGGTTCCCTAAAAGAACTAGAAAACTTTGCTCGCAAGGAGAATATTCCTATCATTCCTCATGAAACTGTCGCTTACTTTCGTTTCCTTATGGAAACAATTCAACCAAAAAATATTTTAGAGATTGGTACGGCGATTGGATTTTCAGCACTTTTGATGGCAGAGCATTCACCCAAGTCAAAAATCACCACTATTGACCGAAATCCTGAGATGATTGGTTTTGCCAAGGAAAATTTTGTCAAGTTTGATAATCGCCAACAAATCACTCTTTTGGAAGGCGATGCGGTAGACGTTTTGTCAACATTGACAGAGACCTATGATTTTGTTTTTATGGATTCTGCAAAATCTAAATACATCGTCTTTTTACCAGAAATCCTTAAACATCTTGAAGTTGGTGGAGTGGTTGTCTTAGATGATATTTTCCAAGGAGGAGATATTGCTAGGGATATCATGGAAGTCCGACGTGGCCAGCGAACTATATACAGAGGCCTTCAAAGACTCTTTGATGCAACCTTAGACAATCCAGGACTCACCGCAACATTAGTACCTCTGGGTGACGGCATCCTCATGCTTCGTAAAAATGTAGCAGATGTTCAATTGCCTGACAGCGAATAATTTTCAGAAAAATTTAAGAAAATATAGTAAAATAGATAGGGTAACACTTATCTTAAAGGAGTAGACATGAAGAAAAAACTATTGGCAGGTGCCATTACACTATTATCAGTAGCAACTTTAGCAGCTTGTTCGAAAGGTTCAGAAGGAGCAGATCTTATCAGCATGAAAGGAGATGTTATCACTGAACATCAATTCTTTGAAGAAGTTAAAAACAATGCGACTGCTCAACAAGTCTTGCTGAATATGACCATTCAAAAAGTTTTTGAAAAACAATATGGTTCAGAAGTTAGCGATAAAGAAGTAGAGGATGCCGTTGCAGAAGAACAAAAGAAATACGGTGATAGCTATCAAACGATTCTCGCCCGTTCAGGTATGACTGCTGAAAGCCGTAAAGCTCAAATTCGTACAAGTAAATTAGTTGAGTATGCTGTTAAGAAAGCCGCTGAATCTGAATTAACAGATGAAAACTATAAAAAAGCATTTGAAGAGTATACTCCAGAAGTAACGGCTCAAATTATTAAACTTGACAGTGAAGATAAGGCTAAGGAAGTTCTTGCCAAAGCAAAAGAATCTGGAGCTGACTTTGCACAACTTGCAAAAAGACAATTCTACAGATGAAAAGACAAAAGAAAATGGTGGAGAAATTACCTTTGACTCTGCATCAACAGAATTGCCAGACGTGGTTAAAAAAGCTGCTTTTGCGCTTGATGTTAACGGAATTTCAGATGTTATCACTGCTCCAGGAACTCAAGCTTATACAAGTAGTTTCTACATTGTGAAACTAACTAAGAAGTCAGAAAAAAATCTTCAAACTTGGATGACTACAAAGAAAAACTTAAAACAATCATTTTGACTCAAAAACAAAATGATGCAACCTTTGTTCAAGGTGTCATTAGTAAAGAATTACAGGATGCCAATATTAAAGTTAAAGATCAAGCCTTCCAAAATATCTTTACACAATATATCAAAGGCGAAACAACTTCTGACAGCAGTAGTAGCGCCTCAAACTAAGATAGTAATGAACTACCTTCCTTTGTCTGGGAGGTAGTTTTTTTGATTTTCTGAAAATAAGAACATTAAAATTTAACGAATTCAAGTAACTTTCAACTATTTGTAGATTGAGTAAAGATGTCACTCAAGAATTTTTTTAATCATGAGCCTGTCTTGGGTAAAATTCGAATGTTTATACTGTTAGAGTTTTTTTCTAGGCTAAAAAAATGGTATAATAGCTTATAAAACTAGAAATAATATGGGAAAATAAGATAATTTTTCCGATAGATAGGTGACATATGAAAATAAGTAAAAGGCACCTGCTGAATTATTCCATTTTGATTCCTTATTTACTGTTATCCGTTCTAGGATTGATAGTAGTTTATTCGACAACTAGTGCAACTCTTATCCAAGAGGGAAAAAGCACCCTGCAACTGGTTCGAAATCAAGGAATTTTCTGGATAGCCAGTTTGTTTTTAATTGCCTTGATTTATAAATTGAAATTAGGATTTCTGCGAAATGAGCGATTAATCTTCATCGTCATGTTTGTTGAGCTGATACTGCTAGCTCTAGCGCGTTTAATTGGGATTCCTGTCAATGGGGCCTATGGCTGGATCAAGGTTGGTCCAATAACGATTCAACCAGCAGAGTATTTAAAAATTATCATTGTCTGGTATCTAGCACAGCGTTTTTCAAAACAACAGGATGAGATAGCTGTTTACGACTTCCAAGTTTTAACCCTTAATCAGTGGATTCCTCGAGCATTTAATGATTGGCGTTTTGTTCTACTGGTTATGATTGGTAGTTTGGCGATTTTCCCAGACCTAGGAAATGCTACCATCTTGATTTTAGTATCCTTGCTCATGTATACCATCAGTGGCATAGCTTATCGGTGGTTCACAACCATTCTGGGCTTACTAGCTGGTGTCTCTATGATTTCCTTAACAGCCATTCGGATAATCGGTGTTGAGAAATTCTCTAAAATTCCTGTATTTGGTTATGTTGCCAAGCGGTTCAGTGCTTTTTTCAACCCCTTTAATGACCTGGCTGGAGCTGGACACCAGTTGGCCAATTCCTACTATGCCATGGTTAATGGAGGATGGTTTGGTCTGGGATTAGGAAATTCTATTGAAAAACGTGGTTATCTACCAGAAGCCCATACAGACTTTGTCTTTTCGATTGTCATTGAAGAGTTTGGATTTGTAGGAGCAAGTCTTATTCTCGCTCTCCTATTCTTCTTAATTCTCCGTATCATTTTGGTAGGAATTCGCGCAAGGGATCCTTTCAACTCAATGGTAGCAATCGGTATTGGTGGTATGATTCTAATACAGGTTTTTGTTAACATTGGAGGTATATCAGGCTTGATTCCTTCAACAGGAGTAACCTTCCCTTTCCTTTCGCAAGGGGGGAATAGTCTCTTGGTTCTTTCTGTAGCCATAGCATTTGTATTAAATATTGATGCCAGTGAAAAGCGTGCGCGACTTTTTAGTGAATACGAAGCACAGCTTTAAGACATAGATAACAAGGAGAAAAAAATGTCTCTTCAAAAGTTAGAAAATTATAGTAACAAAACGGTCGTACAAGAGGAAGTTCAAATCTTGACGGATATGCTGGAAGATATCACGAAAAATATGCTTCCTGCTGAAACCTTTGATAAGATCATGCACTTGAAGGAACTTTCTTCAAAACTTGACTATCAAGGGCTAGATAAAGTAGTAACAGGCCTTTCAAATGATGAGATGGTCTACATTTCTAGATACTTCTCTATCTTGCCACTTTTAATTAACATCTCAGAAGATGTTGACTTGGCTTATGAGATTAACCACCTAAATAATGTCGATCAAGACTATCTGGGTAAATTGTCTACAACAATCAAAATGGTGGCTGAAAAAGAAAACGCTGCTGAGATTCTTGAACACTTGAACGTGGTACCAGTTTTGACAGCCCATCCAACTCAGGTTCAACGTAAAAGTATGTTGGATTTGACCACTCACATCCATACCCTTTTGCGTAAATATCGTGATGTGAGAATGGGGCTCATTAACAAGGAAAAATGGCATAATGATCTTCGTCGCTATATTGAAATCATCATGCAGACAGATATGATTCGTGAGAAGAAACTAAAAGTAACCAACGAAATCACCAATGTCATGGAGTACTACAATAGCTCCTTCTTACAAGCTGTTCCTAATCTAATGCTAGAGTACAAACGTCTAGCAAAAGAGCAAGGAATTGATCTTAAACAAGCCAAACCTATTACTATGGGAATGTGGATTGGTGGAGACCGAGATGGAAATCCATTTGTAACTGCTGAAACTCTCTTGCGTTCAGCAACCATTCAAAGCGAAGTCATCTTCAACTACTATATCAGCAAGATTTCAAGTCTCTATCGTACTTTCTCTCTTTCTACTAATCTATCCAAAACAAGCAAGGCTGTTGAAGAAATGGCCGCACAATCTAGTGATACATCTGTCTTCCGTGAAAAAGAACCTTATCGTCGTGCCTTTCACTTGATTCAGTCTAAATTGATTCAAACTCTCTTGAATTTAAAAGAATGGTCTGTTGTTGGCTCGTCAGCAGATGAACGTCATCCTGTTGAACGTCTTCTTGGTGCTCAAGGGCATCAACAAGGAGTGATTACAGATTACATTGGTAATCGTCTTTCAGGAGCAATTCAAGAGCTGGCTGAGGATCGTCCACCATTTTACGAAACAGTTGAAGAATTTAAACAAGACCTCGCTATTATTAAAGATTCATTGCTTGAAAATAAGGCCGAGGCTTTGCTTACTGGTGAGTTCGCCGAGCTTCTAGAAGCTGTGGAAGTTTTTGGTTTCTTCTTGGCTTCTATTGACATGCGTCAAGACTCAAGCGTTCATGAAGCCTGTGTAGCTGAATTGTTAGCATCTGCTGGAATCAATGACCACTATAGTGATTTATCAGAAGATGAAAAATGTGACTTGCTATTACATGAATTGTTAGAAGATCCTCGAATTTTGTCTGCGACTCATGCTGAGAAGTCTGAACTGCTCGAAAAAGAATTGGCTATTTTCCAAACTGCTCGTGAATTAAAAGATCGTTTAGGAGAAGATGTTATTCGTCAAACGATTATCTCTCATGCAACCAGCGTGTCTGATATGCTTGAGTTGGCTATCATGCTAAAAGAAGTTGGACTGGTGGATGCTGAAAAAGCGCGTGTTCAGATTGTACCACTCTTTGAAACGATCGAAGACTTGGATCATTCTGAAGAAACTATGAGAAAGTATTTCTCTCTACCACTTGCTAAGAAATGGATTGCATCTAAAAACAATTACCAAGAAATCATGCTTGGCTACTCTGATAGTAACAAGGATGGCGGTTACCTGTCATCTTGTTGGACACTTTATAAGGCACAACAACAATTGACTGCTATTGGTGATGAATTTGGAGTTAAAGTAACCTTCTTCCATGGTCGTGGTGGTACCGTTGGCCGTGGTGGTGGTCCTACTTATGATGCTATTGCTTCTCAACCACTCAAGTCCATCAAGGATCGTATCCGTTTGACTGAGCAAGGAGAAGTTATCGGCAACAAATACGGAAACAAGGATGCAGCCTACTATAACCTTGAAATGTTGGTTTCAGCAGCTATCAACCGTATGATTACCAAGAAGAAGAGTGATACCAATACGTCAAATCGCTATGAAGCCATCATGGATCAAGTAGTAGAACGTAGCTACGATATTTATCGTGAACTCGTATTTGGAAATGAACATTTCTATGATTATTTCTTTGAATCTAGTCCAATCAAGGCTATCTCAAGTTTCAATATTGGTTCTCGTCCAGCAGCTCGTAAAACGATCACTGAAATCGGTGGTTTACGTGCTATTCCTTGGGTATTCTCATGGTCACAAAGTCGTGTTATGTTCCCAGGTTGGTATGGAGTTGGTTCAAGCTTTAAGGAATTTATCGACCAAGATCCAAAAAATATTGAATATCTTCGTGATATGTATCAAAATTGGCCATTCTTCCAATCACTCCTATCCAACGTCGATATGGTCTTGTCAAAATCAAATATGAACATTGCCTTTGAATACGCTAAACTTTGTGAAAGTGAAGAAGTACAAGCAATTTACTATACCATTTTAGATGAATGGCAGTTGACTAAGGATGTTATCTTGGCTATTGAAGGTCATGAGGAGCTCTTGGCAGAAAATACCTATTTGAAAGACAGTCTCAACTACCGCATGCCTTATTTCAATATCCTTAACTATATTCAGTTAGAATTGATTAAGCGTCAACGTCGTGGTGAGCTATCTTCAGATGAAGAAAGATTAATCCATACAACTATCAACGGAATTGCTACAGGATTACGTAATTCAGGTTGATACAAGTTAGTTTTTATAAAAAAACGTAGAAATTTTTTTGTTAATATTTAAAATATTTTTATGAAAAACCCTTGACAAGTTTTAGTAAAATGATATAATTTAAGCATTCAGAAAGTAGTCAATGAAATTTTTTTAGAGAGTCTGTGGTTGGTGAAACGGATAGATGAAAGTGATGAAAAATTGGGCTGAATGTTATTAAAGAATTTGAAATCATAAGAATTCGGTGAGCACACCTTATAGTGCAACTCGTGAAGCGAGTAAGAGCGATAGGGAAATTCCCTATAATTGAGGTGGCACCGCGCATCGACGTCCTCACACAAGTTTTTTTGTGTGAGGACTTTTTTTCTATGGGGAGGATAAAATGATGGAATTCAAACGATGGCGTCGCTTGAATAAGTGATTGAATAAAAAAATAATAAGTTAAGAAGAAATAAGGAGAAAATTATGAAAAACAAACGTCTACTCGGTATTATCGTAGCATTAGCACTTGTAGTTGGAGGAAGCTTAGTATATTCTAGCTTAACGAAGCAAGAAACTAAAACTGAGACAGCAAATAAAACTGCTAAGGTTGGTGTTCTTCAGTTTGTAAGCCACCCATCGCTCGACTTGATTTACCAAGGTATCCAAGATGGACTTGCTGAAGAAGGCTATAAAGGTGACCAAGTTAAAATCGACTTTATGAACTCAGAAGGTGACCAAAGTAAGGTTGCGACAATGAGTAAACAATTGGTGGCAAATGGAAATGATGTCGTTGTCGGTATTGCTACACCAGCAGCTCAAGGTCTTGCAAGTGCAACAAAAGACCTTCCTGTTATCATGGCAGCTATTACAGACCCAGTTGGAGCTAACCTTGTACAAAACTTGGAAAAACCAGGTGGAAACATCACAGGGGTATCTGACCATAACCCTGCTCAACAACAGGTTGAATTGATCAAGACATTGACTCCTGATGTCAAGACAGTTGGGGCTCTTTACTCAAGTAGCGAAGATAACTCAAAATCACAAGTCGAAGAGTTCAAAGCTTACGCAGAAAAAGCTGGTTTGAAAGTAGAAACATTCGCAGTTCCATCAACTAACGAAATTGCTTCAACAGTTAATGTTATGACTGGTAAAGTAGATGCAATCTGGGTTCCAATTGACAACACAATCGCATCTGCGTTCTCAACTGTAGTATCAAGCAACCAAACAGCTAAAAAACCAATCTACCCAAGTGCGACTGCCATGGTAGAAGCAGGTGGTTTGGCATCAGTCGTTGTGGACCAACACGATCTTGGTGTTGCTACCGGTAAGATGATTGCCAAAGTCTTGAAGGGTGAAAAACCTGCAGATACACCAGTTAATGTCTTCTCAACTGGTAAATCAGTTATCAACAAGAAAGTTGCTCAAGAACTAGGAATTACTATTCCTGAATCAGTTCTCAAAGAAGTTGGTCAAGTAATTGAATAAGAATGTAGGAGGAGTTGGAGACATCTCCTCCAATTTTTAAAATAAAGGAAACGAAACAAACATGCTAATATCTATTATTTCACAGGGATTGGTCTGGGCTATCCTGGGCTTGGGAATCTTTATGACCTTTCGAATCCTGAACTTTCCAGATATGACAACTGAAGGTTCCTTCCCCTTGGGAGGAGCGGTAGCAGTGACTCTGATTGCACAAGGAGTCAATCCTTTTCTTGCTACTTTAGCAGCCATAGGAGCCGGTTGTCTTGCTGGTTTAGCAGCTGGACTATTGTATACCAAAGGGAAAATTCCAACTCTTCTATCAGGAATTTTAGTCATGACTTCCTGTCATTCTATCATGCTCATGATTATGGGACGGGCTAACCTTGGACTTTTAAACACCAAGCAAATCCAAGATGTTCTTCCATTTTCATCAGAGGTTAATCAATTACTGACAGGTTTAATCTTTGTGACTTTGGTTATCCTTCTCATGCTTTTCTTCCTAGATACGAAACTTGGACAGGCCTATATCGCTACAGGGGATAATCCAGATATGGCTCGTAGTTTTGGTATCAATACAGGACGTATGGAGCTTATGGGCTTGGTCTTGTCAAATGGTGTAATCGCACTTGCTGGCGCCCTTATTGCTCAACAAGAAGGCTACGCGGATGTCTCTCGTGGTATCGGTGTTATCGTTGTTGGTCTTGCAAGTTTGATTATCGGTGAAGTACTCTTTAAGAGCCTCACATTAGCAGAACGCTTGGTTACTATTGTTGTTGGCTCTATTAGTTACCAATTCTTGGTATGGGGAGTCATTGCTCTTGGCTTTAATACTAGTTACCTCCGTCTATACAGTGCTCTTATCCTAGCAACTTGTCTAGTTATTCCAACCCTTAAGGATAAATACTTGAAAGGAGTCAAGTTAAGCAAATGACAGCGATTGTAGAATTAAGAAATGCCACAAAAATTGTGACAAATGGCTTTGACGAAGAAAAGATTATCCTAAACGATGTTTCACTTGATATTTATGAACATGACTTCATCACAATTTTGGGTGGAAATGGTGCAGGCAAGTCAACTCTCTTTAATAGCATTGCAGGAACTCTGCCCTTGACTAGCGGGAGTATTCGCATCATGGGTGAGGATGTGACTCATTTTAGCCCTGAAAAGCGTGCCAAATACCTCTCTCGTGTCTTCCAAGATCCCAAGATGGGAACTGCCCCACGTATGACGGTTGCGGAAAATCTTTTGATTGCCAAGTTCCGTGGAGAAAAACGTGGACTCTTTCCAAGAAGACTCTCAGCTTACAAGGAAGAATTTCAAGCAACCATTGAGAAAGGTTGGAAATGGCCTAGAGAAACACTTGGATACACCGATTGAATTCTTTGTCAGGTGGACAAAGACAGGCCTTGAGTCTCTTGATGGCAACCTTGAAGCGTCCAGAACTCCTTTTGTTGGATGAACATACAGCTGCTCTTGACCCTAAAACAAGTGTGGCCTTGATGGAATTGACAGATGACTTTGTCAGTAAGGACCATCTTACTGCTCTGATGATTACCCACCATATGGAAGATGCTCTCAAGTATGGAAATCGCTTTGATTGTTATGAAAGAAGGCCGAATCATCCAAGATTTGAATAAGGATGAAAAAGCCAAGATGAAGATTTCAGATTACTATCAACTTTTTGAGTAGAAAATTTTTAAATCAAGTATCCTTAAAAACTTAGAAGTAGGCTTTTGCTTCTAAGTTTTTTGGTGAATTTTAAATATTACTGTTTTTTTCCTATTCGTCAGTTTTACTTTGGAGTATAATCAGTATAAGAATCTTAAACTTTGATAAAAGTAAGGAGATAAAAACATGGCTTACACACAAGAAGATTTTCAGGAATGGATTTTTCAGATTGGATTTAAGATGGACTATTTCACAAGGGAGTTTGCGGAGAAAGAAGGGCTAAATTTAGACTATAGCATGCAGTCTTTGGATGATTTGGAGGCTTGGATCTTAGCTCACTACGAAGACCACCATGCTTTGATAGCAGACCGCAAGATGTTGGATTATTTGACCGTTTATATCGGTGAAACCTTTCGCAAACACCTAGGAGGAAAATGGTTTATTGACCTTAAAAATAAAAAGAACGCCTATTATTCTATGCCTGTCTTGACTGATCCATCCTATAGAGGAGTAGTTTATAAAGCACCATTGACTTTTGCAACAGCTTGTATCAGTAGAAAAGATGGTCAGTATATTAGCAGGATATTAAAAAATAATCTCGAAAATCAAGTGAAATAGTCTTTAATTTTTTTCTATTTTTTTCTTTCAAATATTAGAATGGTTTGCTCAAAAGATTCACTTTTTTTCATGACAGCTGGAAACTTATGAAATAGTCTCATGTAAAGTGTATGAAATGGTTTACTTTTTTTCAGAAATAAGCTATACTAGTTAGAGTAAACTGTGATAAAATGGAGGTATTGTCTATGGTTGACAAGAGACTCATCGAAGAGATCAAAAACAATACCAATATTGTCGAAATCATAGGAGAAGTGATTTCTTTACAAAAATCTGGACGGAACTTTTTAGGGCTCTGTCCTTTTCATGGTGAAAAGACCCCTTCCTTTAACGTGGTCGAAGATAAGCAATTTTACCATTGCTTTGGATGTGGTCGTTCTGGAGATGTTTTTAAGTTTATCGAGGAGTATCAGCAAGTAACCTTTGCGGATGCGGTGAGAATATTAGCTGAGAGACTTGGGATTCAGATGGCAGCGCCTGTTCAAAGTTCTGTACAGCCTAGGTCACCCCATCAAAATCTCTACGATATGCATGACAAGGCTGCACGGTTTTATCATGCCATCCTCATGACGACGAAGATGGGTGAGGAAGCGAGGAACTACCTCTATAAACGTGGCTTAACAGATGATGTTCTAAAGCATTTTATGATTGGTTTGGCTCCAGCAGAACGCTCTTATCTCTATCAACGTTTAGCAGATGATTATAGCGAAAATGACTTGCTGGATTCAGGTTTGTTTTATCTATCTGAGAGTAATCAATTTTTTGATACCTTTCATAATCGTATTATGTTTCCGATCTCAAATGATCAAGGAAAGGTGATTGCCTTTTCTGGTCGAGTATGGCAGGAGGCCGATTCTCAAACTGGAAAGTATAAAAATAGTCGAGCGACGGCAATTTTTAACAAAAGTTACGAATTATATCATTTGGAGAGGGTAAAAAAAGGATCGGGCAAGGCTCCTGAAATCTACCTGATGGAAGGTTTTATGGATGTCATTGCTGCTTATCGTGCTGGTATTGAAAATGCAGTTGCTTCTATGGGAACCGCACTGACGAGTGAACATGTGGAGCATCTGAAACGCTTTACTAAAAAGGTTATCGTCACTTATGACGGAGATAAGGCTGGGCAAGCTGCGACAGCTAAAGCCTTGGATGAGCTTAAAGATTTACCTGTCCAAGTCGTCCAGATTCCTGACGCAATGGATCCGGATGAATATTTGCAGAAAAACTCTCCTCAAGACTTGGCTTATCTATTAACCAATACACGCATCAGTCCTGTTGAGTTTTACATTCATCATTTCAGACCTGAAAATAGTGAAAATCTACAAGCTCAGATTGAATTTATAGAGAAAATTGCCCCCTTAATCGCCAAGGAACCCTCTATCACAGCTCAGAATTCCTACATTCACATTTTGACGGATCACTTGCCATCTTTTGACTATCAGCAAGTCGAACATATTGTCAATGAAAGTCGTGTCAGACAGAGAAAGGAGAAGGTCAAGGAGACCTATAGTCCGAGTCCTGTCACTATGTCTGTTACCAAGCAGCTGACAGCAGTGATGAGAGCGGAAGCCCATATCCTCTACCGAATGATGGAACATCCCTTGGTGCTTAATGACTATCGCTTAAGAGAGGATTTTATCTTTGAAACTCCAGAGTTTCAGACCTTGTATGGACTCTTGATTGATAATGGAAGTATCTCATCTGAGGATTTGGCTCATCAGACCAGAGAAGTGGAGAGTGCTTGGTATCAAGTCCTAGCCTTAGATTTGCCACCTGAGATGTCCCCTCACGAGTTAGCCGAAGTGGAAGAGTCTCGAAAAAGAGCTCTTTTGAATCAGGAAAATCTGCAAATTAAAAAGAAAGTTCAGGAAGCTAGCCATGTCGGTGATACAGACACCGCATTAGAAGAGCTAGAACGCTTAATTGCCCAAAAAAGAAGAATGGAGTAAGAATGGCAACAAAACAAAAAGAAGTAACAACCTTTGACGTCCAAGTAGCGGAATTTATTCGCAATCATAAAAAAACTGGTACAGCAACTGATGATGAAATCAATAACGCCCTCGTAATTCCCTTCACTTTAGATGTGGAAGGTATTGAGAATCTTTTGCAACGCATTCAAGATGCTGGTATCTCAATTACGGACAACGAAGGAAATCCAAGTGCGCGTGTTTTGAGCACTGAGGAAGAACCAGAGTTGACTGATGAAGATTTGATTGGTTCAACCTCTGCTAAGGTCAATGACCCTGTCCGTATGTATTTGAAAGAAATCGGGGTTGTGCCTCTGCTTACAAATGAAGAGGAAAAAGAGTTGGCCCTTGCTGTTGAAGCGGGTGATATCGAAGCTAAACAACGCCTTGCAGAAGCTAACCTTCGTTTGGTAGTATCTATCGCTAAACGTTATGTTGGACGTGGAATGCAGTTCCTTGACTTGATCCAAGAAGGAAACATGGGCTTGATGAAGGCCGTTGATAAATTTGACTACTCTAAAGGGTTCAAATTCTCAACTTATGCGACTTGGTGGATTCGTCAGGCTATTACTCGTGCCATTGCTGACCAAGCTCGTACCATCCGTATCCCAGTTCACATGGTGGAAACAATTAACAAGCTTGTTCGTGAACAACGTAATCTTCTTCAAGAGTTGGGACAAGATCCAACTCCTGAACAAATCGCTGAACGCATGGATATGACACCTGACAAGGTTCGTGAAATCCTCAAGATTGCCCAAGAGCCGGTTTCTCTTGAAACACCAATCGGTGAAGAGGATGATAGCCACCTTGGTGATTTTATCGAGGATGAAGTGATTGAAAATCCAGTGGACTATACAACTCGTATCGTTTTGCGTGAGCAGTTGGATGAAGTGTTAGACACATTGACTGACCGTGAAGAGAATGTCTTGCGTCTCCGCTTTGGTCTTGATGATGGGAAAATGCGTACCTTGGAGGATGTTGGTAAAGTCTTTAACGTAACGCGTGAACGTATCCGTCAGATTGAGGCCAAAGCTTTGAGAAAACTTCGCCAGCCAAGTCGAAGCAAACCACTTCGTGATTTCATTGAAGATTAAGTTAAGGGAGAGTGAAGATGGCTTACACAGAAGAACAGATTGAAAATATCAAAACACATATTTTGACAGCACTAGAAGAAGTGATTGACCCAGAGTTGGGGATTGATATCGTCAATCTAGGCTTGATCTACGAGATTCGTTTTGATGGCGATACAGGTGAGACTGAAATTGATATGACCTTGACAACCATGGGTTGTCCCTTGGCAGATCTTTTAACCGACCAAATCTATGATGCTATGACGGATGTTCCAGAGGTTACTAACGTTGAAGTCAAATTAGTTTGGTATCCAGCTTGGACAGTTGAGAAAATGAGCCGTTACGCTCGCATCGCTTTAGGCATCAAGTAAGTAAATGATAAAAAGAGAAATAGTGTAGACGCCAGGAAATTCCCAGCTTTTTATGCTATCTCTTTTTAATTTGCTGATTTTATTTGAAGAAAATGGTATAATGGTTACTATGGAAAAAGAGAAATTACGCATCAACATGCTAAGTTCAAGTGAAAAAGTGGCGGGCCAAGGTGTGTCTGGTGCTTACCGTGAACTGGTACAGCTTTTAAAACGAGATGCGAAAGACCAACTGATCGTAACAGAAAATCTTCCAATCGAAGCGGATGTTACTCATTTTCATACGATTGATTTTCCTTATTATCTCTCGACCTTTTCAGAAAAAACGTTCTGGTCGTAAGATTGGCTATGTTCACTTCTTACCTGATACCTTGGAAGGTAGTTTGAAGATTCCATTCTTCTTAAAGGGGATTGTCAAACGCTATGTATTTTCTTTTTATGACCGTATGGAGCATCTGGTTGTGGTCAATCCTACCTTCATTGAGGATTTAGTGGCTGCTGGAATTCCACGTGAAAAAGTGACCTATATTCCTAACTTTGTCAACAAAGAAAAATGGCATCCACTTCCTATAGAGCAAGTTGAACAACTTCGTAAAGATATGGGAATTGATGAGAATCAGTTTGTAGTCGTTGGTGCAGGTCAGGTTCAGAAGCGTAAAGGAATAGATGACTTTATCACTCTAGCTGAGGAATTACCGGATATCACTTTTATTTGGGCTGGTGGCTTCTCTTTTGGGGGAATAACCGATGGTTATGAACGCTATAAAAAGATTATGGATAATCCTCCTGAAAATCTAATTTTCCCAGGGATTGTTGATCCAGAACGGATGAGAGAACTCTATGCCTTGGCTGATCTTTTCTTGCTTCCAAGTTATAACGAGCTCTTTCCAATGACTATTCTAGAAGCTGCGAGTTGTGAAGCACCCATTATGCTTCGTGATCTAGATCTTTACAAGGTCATTCTTGAAGGAAATTACAGACCAACAAGTGATGTAGAAGAGATGAAAGAAGCTATCTTGGAATATCGAGAGCATCCAGAAGCGTTGAAAGCATTGAAAGAAAAGGCTAAGGCCATTTCAAGAGAATATTCAGAAGAGCATCTTCTTGAAATCTGGCTAAAAATTCTATCAGGGAGCAAGCAGCTTTAGGAAAAAAATGAGGTAGTATATGCGAATTGGATTTATTTACAGATACTTATTTCCCGCAGGTCTCAGGGTGTTGCGACCAGTATTCGAACCTTAAAAAAACAGAACTTGAAAAGCAAGGACATGCCGTCTTTATCTTTACAACAACAGACAAGGATGTTAATCGTTATGAAGACTGGCAGATTATCCGTATCCCTAGTGTTCCTTTCTTTGCCTTTAAGGATCGACGTTTCGCCTATCGTGGATTTACAAAAGCTCTTGAGATTGCCAAGCAATACAAGCTGGATATTATTCATACGCAGACTGAGTTTTCTCTTGGTTTATTAGGGATTTGGATAGCGCGTGAATTGAAAATTCCAGTCATTCATACCTATCATACCCAGTACGAGGATTATGTTCACTATATCGCTAAAGGGATGTTGATTCGTCCAGGTATGGTAAAGTACCTTGTGAGAGGCTTCCTTCATGATGTTGATGGAGTGATTTGTCCAAGTGAAATTGTGCGAGACCTTCTATCAGATTATAAGGTCAAAGTAGAAAAACGAGTTATTCCTACAGGGATTGAGCTAGCCAAGTTTGAACGACCTGAGATTGGACCAGAACATATCGTAGACTTACGTGATAAATTAGGCATTAAGAAAGATGAAAAGATGCTTCTTAGCCTTTCACGTGTTTCTTACGAGAAGAACATTCAAGCTGTTCTGGCAGCACTTCCAGATGTTCTTAAAGAAGAGCAAAATGTTAAATTAGTCGTAGCTGGAGATGGTCCTTATCTGGAAAATCTCAAGGAGCAAGCATCAGATTTACAGATTCAAGATTCTGTTATCTTTACTGGTATGATTGCCCCAAGTGAGACAGCGCTCTATTATAAGGCGGCTGACTTCTTTATCTCAGCTTCAACTAGTGAAACTCAAGGCTTGACCTATCTTGAAAGTCTTGCAAGTAAGACTCCGGTGATAGCTCATGGAAATCCCTATCTTGATAACCTCATCAATCATAAAATGTTTGGAACTCTTTATTATGAAGAGAGATCTAGCAGGGGCTATTTTAGAAGCTTTAATTGCAACTCCAAAGATGGATGAGAAAACTTTTGGCTGAAAAAAATTGTATGAAATTTCAGCTGAGAATTTTTGCTAAGAGAGTGCATGAATTCTATCTAGATGTTATTATTTCAAATAATTTTTGAAAAAGAATTGACTGCAGATGAACCTGTTACGAAACGCATTTTTAAAGACAGTATTTCTATATACCACAACAAGCAGTGTCTATGCCGGTCAAAGGGTTCAAGACGTATGTTGAAAAGCTTCTAGAAAACAGTTGAGTCATTTAAGAAAATATTTGAACGATTAATCGAATCAAAAGAAAAGGAAATGAAAAAATGAAAAAAAGAAATTTATGAGAAGTGGTAGAGATCAAAAAAATCGGTGGTGTATGCGCTGGTTTAGCTAATTATTTTGATATTGATCCCTACAATTGTACGTGTGATTTGGGGAGTTCTAGCTTTTCTGTTATGGTGCTGGACTTATTGCTTACTTAATCTTTGTGGGCAATCGCTCCTGTATCAGATGAATATTAAAGATTAGAGTATTATAGTAAAGGAGAAAAAAATGGCATTTGGTGATAATGGAAAACGTAAAAAAACTTTCTTTGAAAAAAACTAACAATGTTTGTCGTATTTGATTATGTTATTTGTAACCTTAGCAGGTATCTTTGCTACAGCCATCGGTGTATTTAGCAGATTTTTAAAATGCTAGATTTTCTAGCAAGTAGTAATAGTTGGTGACTGGGATTTCCCAGCCCTTTTTAGAGTGAGAAAAGAATATGAGTATGTTTTTTTAGATACAGCCAAGATCAAGGTCAAGGCTGGAAATGGTGGCGATGGGATGGTTGCCTTTCGCCGTGAAAAATACGTCCCTAATGGCGGTCCATGGGGAGGTGATGGAGGTCGTGGTGGTAACGTTGTCTTTGTTGTAGATGAAGGTTTACGTACCTTGATGGACTTCCGTTACAATCGTCATTTCAAAAGCCCAATCAGGGTGAAAAAGGATGACCAAAGGAATGCACGGACGCGGTGCAGAGGACTTGATTGTCCGAGTACCTCAAGGTACAACTGTGCGTGATGCAGAAACTGGAAAAGTTATCACTGACTTGATTGAGCACGGCCAAGAGTTTATCGTTGCTCACGGTGGTCGAGGTGGTCGTGGGAATATCCGTTTTGCGACACCCAAAAATCCTGCTCCAGAGATCTCTGAGAATGGAGAACCTGGTCAGGAGCGCGAATTACAGTTAGAACTTAAAATTCTTGCGGATGTTGGTTTGGTTGGATTCCCTTCAGTTGGTAAATCAACGCTGCTCAGCGTAATTACCTCTGCAAAACCTAAAATTGGTGCTTACCACTTTACAACAATCGTTCCTAATCTTGGTATGGTCCGTACCCAATCAGGTGAGTCCTTTGCAGTGGCAGATCTTCCTGGTTTGATTGAAGGAGCAAGTCAAGGTGTGGGCTTGGGAACTCAGTTCCTTCGCCATATTGAGCGTACTCGTGTTATCCTTCACATCATCGATATGTCAGCCAGTGAAGGTCGCGATCCTTACGAAGATTATCTAGCTATTAACAAAGAGTTGGAATCTTACAACCTTCGTCTGATGGAGCGTCCACAAATTATTGTCGCTAATAAGATGGATATGCCAGAAAGCAAAGAAAATCTTGAAGAATTCAAGAAAAAATTGGCAACTAACTTTGATGAGTTCGAGGAATTCCCAGCCATCTTCCCAATATCAGGTTTGACCAAACAAGGTTTAGCACCTTTATTGGACGCAACGGCTGAACTTCTTGATAAGACTCCAGAATTCCTTCTTTATGATGAGTCAGAAATGGAAGAAGAAGTTTATTATGGCTTTGATGAAGAAGAAAAACCATTTGAAATTAGTCGTGATGATGATGCAACTTGGGTACTTTCAGGTGAAAAACTCATCAAACTCTTTAACATGACTAACTTTGACCGCGATGAGTCTGTTATGAAATTTGCTCGTCAGTTGCGCGGTATGGGAGTTGATGAAGCTCTTCGTGCTCGTGGTGCCAAGGATGGAGATTTGGTTCGTATCGGTAAGTTTGAGTTTGAATTTGTAGACTAGGAGATAGCTATGGGAGATAAACCGATATCTTTCCGAGATGCTGATGGAAATTTTGTTTCTGCAGCAGACGTCTGGAATGAGAAGAAGTTAGAAGAACTGTTTAATCGCCTCAATCCAAATCGTGCTTTGAGACTAGCAAGAACTAAAAAAAGCAAGCTGAAAATAACAAATCATAGAAAATAATCCCGTGATGATAGTCATCACGGGATTTTATATCGACTTTTCAGTCCGTCTCGCTCCGTTAGGTGCGAGACAAAACCACCCGCTATGCGGGTGCGCGTCGAAGAGTTATACCCAAAAACTCCAAACGCGATACAATAAAGAGTGTTCAAGCCAAATGTAAAAGCGAAAGGAAAAATATGGCACAGGCTCATAGTTTATCGCACACAAAGTGGCATTGTGAAAGTATCACATTGTGTTCACCCCTAAGTATAGACGAAAAGTGATCTATAATCAATATCGAAGTAGTTTAGGCGAAATATGATTAATTATGAAACAAACAGAACAAAAGAGCCTCCCGAAAAAGTACCAACCCGTACCTTTTGAGATAACGATAATAAACCCATGTTTTCTCAATAGGATTACTCAGAGTGCAGTGGGAGGAAGTGACAAAGTTTATGCCCAAAATTCTTACATGGGCTCTAACACCCATTCTGGGGCCGTATCCATAATAATAACTGATGGTGTGTTTAATGTTGGTGAAGAAACTGCAAACCAAGCTTCAAAAGTCGCTCATTGTTTCTTTAAGCAAGTCATTGGGCGATTAACTCTCTACCATTGTTAGCCCTGCAACAAAGAAATCCTCTGATGTATGTACATACTTTACCTCTTCATTAACTGACAACACAACCCAGGCGACCATATTCTCGATAAATAAGTATCGAATCACTTTCATCAATATAAAATAGGTGTAGATCGCTTTAAACCTAATAAGTACAGAAGAAATAGGCTACTTTTCCTGGGTCTTACATTCAAAGTAGGTGTGGTTCTTTTTTTCAGTGGCAGCTATAGCTTTAAGAGCATAGTGGATATTGGTTGGATGACAGTCCATTCATGGCTATCTCAGTCAATAAGCATCTGAGTTGTCAGTAGGTGGTTTTGAGTCTATCTCTATCAACTTTCTTGGTTTTGTTCCTTTTACTTGATGGTTTAATTCTCCTGTTTTCTCTTTTAGCTTTAATGACCATAGTAGTACGTGAGATTTGGAAATGTGTGATGCTTCTGCCTGTTTCGCTCACAATAGGAGAACTTTTTTTCACAATCAATGAATATGCCATAGAGATTATACCACATTATGTATATTTTGAAGTTGGTGACATATTTCACATCGCGTAGCCAGTTATAAAAGGTTAAGAATTATCGAGGTCATAAGCCAGACCATGTACATGGTAGTAAGTATTCCTGAGATAAAGTGTTTCAGTTTCATGGGTTATTTAAAGGCAAAAGTGCACTCATGATGTTTTGACAAACACGCCAATCTCAAGTACAAGTTTGGGAATCAGCATTTCTGGGCGGAAGGCTATTATGTAGAGTACAGGTGGGACTCGAATGAAGCCACAATAAAGAGAAATACAGTTTCAGGAACAAGAGCGAGAAAGATGATTGCTTTTAGAATAAGTTGAGTGTAAAAGAATATGAAGATCCTTTAGGGATAGTGGCTTTAGAGATAGTACATATGCCTCTTTTGAGAGGCTTGTGACGAGTCAAATGCAATAAGGCTTGAACGAAGTGAAAGCCAGCGTCTTTAGGCGCTGGCTGGTAATTTGGGCTTATAGCCCTGGGACAAACCACCCGTTAGACGGGTGGTTATGATTAGCGATCAAAATAGAGGTGGTGCAAATTGTTTGAGGCGTTCCAAAGCAAGATTGAGCTTGTTCTTTATCCTCGCAGATAACCAAACAGACGTCATTGCCACAGATGGTAGCCACAACTTCAGGGAAGTTTAGGGCATCTAAGATGGATCCAAAGGATTGCGCCAAACCTGGATAGGTCTTGATGACAACCTGGTGTTGAACAGGATGCATCATGTAGAGGGCTTCCTCCATATACACTTCTAGGCGTTTTTCCCACTTGGATGTAGAGCCAGTGTTGATTGCATAATAGGAGTGTTCACCTTCACGAATCTTAGAAAGATTCATCAGATTGATGTCTCTTGAAAGTGTTGCTTGTGTGACCTGTACTCCGTTTTCAATCAGTAGTTCTTGTAATTCAGTTTGGGTATGAATTTTTGTTTAGTGATTAGGGGCTCGGATGAGCTGGTGTCTTTGCTCGGCTTTGTTCATCTACAGTTACCTCCCTTTGAAAAGGTATCTCAAGATTGGACTGTGCAAGGTCGACAGTCAAGTGATAGTCTGTATTGTCACGTACAGTAATCTCAAAGTCTGTTGTGTAAAGAACGAGACGTACTGTATCGCCTTCTTTTAGTTTGTAAATAGTTGGTTGGAGTTCAAATTGAAATTCCATCCATTCATCTGGCTAACTCTCTTCAATTTTTCAGTAAATCATGACGATTTCTGAAGGTTGAGATAGCTTTGGTGATAACACGCTGTGCATTTGGGGCTAAATGGTAGCTCGCAAAGGTTTTCCAGCATATGGTAACGACCATTATCAATCGTACTGAGCAGACAAGACACCTGGATAAGGTTGTAGGTATTTCTTTTGACCAAGTTCGAGAAGTTGGGCAGATAGTAAGCCTTTGTTTGTACTTGATTTGAGACGAAGGTTTAGTTTAACACGCCCATTGAGATGAAGGTCTTCTGTCACTGGCAGAGTCAATGGTAACCTGATTGACTTTTCCCTTGATAAGTTCATTGTTAAAGGTTTGGTAGGTCTTTCCAAAACGTTCAAAGTCTGAGTCTTCATAGTGGTTTTTGAATGACAGCTTCTTCAGTACCTAATGTGAAAGTTTTATGGTCAGTTTGATTTCCAAAATCTTCAAGAGTCATCCCAGGTTTGAGGACTGTGTTATCTTGCCAAACGACTCTTGGAAGTTGGTAATCAGTTTCATGCTCCAATAATTTTCTGCGTCAAAAGAGCATTCATGGATTCACGGAAATCAATAGACTGCCAGTTGTTCATATAAACATGGGCACCGTTATGATAAAAGAGATGTTTCTTAATATTGCTTGGAAGAGCATTGAACATTTGATAGACATGAAGTGGTTTTACATTCCAGTCTTGTGAACCGTGGGTAAAAACAACTTCAGCCTTAACTTTTTCAGCATTAAGTAGGTAGTTTCTGTCATGCCAGAATTGGTTATAATCCCCAGTTTTACGGTCTAGATTTTTCTTGAGTTCTTCTATAGACTTTTATGAGCTTCGTTTCCACGAATATAGTCACCAGCCAAGAGATTACGAGAATAAGTTAATTCATCTAATGAATCGAAGTCCTCCCCTAGGATAGCCACCAGGGCTTGTTACCAGACCATTTTCTCGATAATAGTTGTACCAAGAAGAAATACCGGCTTCAGCAATAATGACTTCTAAACCATCAACTCCTGTAGTAGCAAGACCATTAGACATTGTTCCTAGATAAGAAAGACCAGTAGTTGCTACTTTACCATTTGGACCAGTCAGCTTTGACTTGACGTTTACGACTATGGTCTGTGAAAAGGCACGACAACGACCATTGAGCCAATCAATGACATTTTTATAGGCTTCAACTTGTCGGTAATCTCGTTGGTCATCTGACCTTGAGAATCCTTGGTTCCAAGACCAGATACGTAGATATTTGGCAAAATCCTCTTGGAAGGAAGTAATCATTGATGTGTAGCTAGCTATTGATATGAGTGAGTTTTTCTTCAGCTTCAGAAACAAGTTCAGCGTCCCAACTGGTTCAACCAAGTCTAATGTTGGTTTTTCTAGAGAAATTTCATGCGGTTCCTTTGACTTCTAGCTCAGCTTCCATTTTTGTAAAGAGCCTTTATCGCTTGCTTTATCATTGGTTCCTTGATGGTATGGACTTGCCGTCATAACAGCTGGAATTTTTGCCATGGTAAGATGGACGGATGATGTTTACCTTGATAAGATCAGGTGAGTCCATCATTATCAGAATCAATACGACTCTCTACATAAACAACTTCCCGAATAGCATTGTTTGCAGAAAAGGGTTGCTAAACTCTTGCCATTGAAGTAGTGGTAATCATTGTCCTCAGGGATAAGACCATCACTAACCAATTGATCGATCAAGGTATTTCCCTTTTTAGTGCGTGTTAAGGAGTTGATAGAGATTGTCAATCAAATCTCCGTATACAATAGAGAATGCTGTTTCTTTGTGAAAAAGCATGACCGTCTTCAAAGTCTGTCAGTAGCTGAAACCAAGCAACTGAAAAAGGCAACAGTATAGAAAAATTTCTGCAGTTAATTCACGATCAGAATTGAAGAAAGTGAGCAGATCAGTCTCTTTATCAACTGCCAAAAGTTGAGAGGGGATAATCTGTATTTTTATAATGAAAAACAAGTTCTAACAAAAAAGCTTCAAACAGTTCTTTTAGTCGAATTTGATTGGGTCAAGCTTTGAATCCAAGGCTGGATAATTCCTGTAAAAGCTTCTTGCTGGCTTACAGGATAGTAACTGAATTGATTAAAACACATAGATGCCTCCTTTGAAGAATCATTCTAAATTTATTATATCAAAAAAAGCAAGGGAAAATGATAGA
>BNJU01000963.1_pt1 | contig 74682 bp, 86 predicted proteins | sample 8539281 | NCBI WGS metagenome assembly BNJU01 (sample SAMD00202456, study PRJDB9452) | human saliva metagenome | isolation source: human saliva | place: Japan
GATTACTTCAAATTCATCAGTATAACGCACGTTATCAGTATATGCTTTATTACCCATTAAGTTATATGTAGCAATAATATCATCTGCAGTTACATCTTTACCATTACTCCATTTCAGGTCTTTATTAACAGTAAGTGTAACTTCTTTTTTATCTTTATCTAAGTGGAATTTTACAGGATCATCATCCACGTCTTGTTTTAGACGGTATGATTCATCTGTTGAGAATGTTCCCGCCATTGTATCTTCCATAACATAATAGTCTGTTGCTTGAAGGTAAAATACAGGGTTAAACATACCTGTTAATGGATCTGCACTCAGAATACCAACTTTCAATTTACCATCTTGAATAGCAGTTCCTCCGTTATCTACTGACGTTTTAAACTCAACAGCTCCTTGACTTGCTGATTTGTTACTTGCACTTGAACATCCTGCTAGTAACATAGTGAGAGCCATAGCTGAACTAACAACCTTTAACATTTTTCTTCTTTCCATATACCAATTTCCCCTCTATGCACCTGTATATACATAGCCTTTCTTTGATGTGTTTTACACATTATAGCAAACAAATTATTCTCCGTCAAACTATTGTCAGAAAATTTAACATCATTGTTTACATAATTATATGAATTTTCTTATTTTTCGCTTCAAATCAATATTTTTAAATCTTTAAATCTCTATTAAAACAAAAAGTAAAATAGACAAAATAATCATCTATTTTACTTTTTTTATTATTTTTTTAAATTCCACACCATTTTTGAATAAGTCTTAAGATTGTTTTTCTCACCTATTCCTTCTAACTTTAATACGTCCTTTTTATTTACTTCAGCGAAATCATCTTTAGTATAGAATCCATTATTTCTAAATATATATATTTTATTTTCTATACCTTTAAAAAAATTTCTTTTTTTCAAAATTAAATTTTTCTATCAATTTTTTTGAACTCTTCCTTCGGAAGCTTATTATTCGCAAAAGTATTTCATATAATCATAATGATACAATGTTAAGATATACTGATCTATCGTTCTAAATGCAAAGATAACTCTATCTAATTTGTTTTTTTAGATTTTTTAGGTGTTTTTTTCTACTAAATCTACAGGTATTTCACTTGCATTTATATGTTCAACTAACTTATTATTAATTAATTTTATACATTCAAAATAATAGTGAGCTAAAGGTATATTTCCTTTAGTTATATAATTAGAAACTAGCAACATAAGTAGCGCTTCATCTTTTTTTATAATCATAACTTTTTACCAGTTTTAGTAATTCTTCTTCCATATCACTATATAAATATGCTTTCCCAAGTTTATATTTCACATCATATTTATCACTTGGGATTTACTTTTTAAAACTAATGAGAAGCAATCAATTGCTTTTATATAAAAATTTTGAGTTAAGTATAAGCTACCTAACATATTTGTTAGCCTTAATTGACGGTTTTATATCCTTATCGTCAACAAAAGCCACATCACCGCTTTCTAACGCTGCATCTTCTAGTTTACCCTCTACTTTCATAAGTTCAAACTCTAAATCATAAACTTCTTTAATCAATAGTTCGTCTATAGAATCTACAGGAGGGTATTCTCCATAATTTTCTTCCTCTTCATCATTATTATTTGATAGTTCTAACATATTTTTCATATTCATCAATATTACTATTTATTGTTTCACTACAACATTTTAAAAAAACTCTTCCAAGGCATCCTCTACGCTAGAAAAGTTATTTTAGCACTAGAAATTCTTTCCAAAGTTGGATTAGTAACTTATTATTTATATCTTTTCCCATATTTACTACTCCTCCCTAAATTCAACACCATTTTTTATTAATTTATTAACAGTTCCTACTCCGATACCTTCTAAATCAAGTACTTCTTCTTTAAATAGATCTAAAAAACAATCTTTATCTACTAAAGCTGCTTCCCATAAAATAAAAATCTGTTTTTCACCTATTTGTTTAAATGTAGGATCACAAAACATATCCATCGGCGTAACTTCATCACGTTTTAAATAACGTCTCATTTTTCTATCATCTATAGGGGTTCTTTTTCTCAGGCTAGCGATTATATCAAAGAAGTACTCTTTATTAAAAAGGTCTTCAAAATCACAGAAAGCTCGAATTATTTGAGCGTATTTTACCCTATCTTCTCCAGAAATATGCATAGATTTTTTTGGAGGATTCAATATTTTTTTCTAAATGAACATTTAAATATTTATTAGTTCGTCTTAATTTTTTTCAAAAATAAGCAAAAGGCAGCTTCCTCTTCTTGAACTAATATATGATAGAAAAAAATTTTTGATAGTATAATAGTTTCATCATTTTTTTAGTTCATCCCCTAGGTCTGCTATAGTGAATATCATAATCACTAAATTTATTATTTAATAAATATGATATTAAAAATTTACGATGCATATCAATAAAGAAACTTTCATTAAAAAAATCAAGATACTTATAATAACTTCTTGGCGCTCTATTATAAAGTTTATTCTCCATATAAAATTGCGCAAGATGACTTGAAACACGATATTCGAATGGATTTACTTCTACATCAGATATTCTATACAATTTAATAGGAAATCCCTCGGTTTCCTTCCTAAGTTCAATTATCTTTTTCTCTTTTACATACTCCTCATCATTACTTGCTAATATAGCAAAAAAACTCTCGCCTCTATATTATAGATAGATTCTTCTAAAGCTTCATTTAATAAATTTCTTGCTCTTCCTTCACTATCAAGAAATCTACAAAATAATTCTAAACTCCTAATAAAATCTTCTGCATTATTTTTTTATCATTAAACTCTATTTTATTATAGAAGTCTAATCCACTAATCTTTAAAACTTCTGATACTGAAATTTCCTCTTTAACTTTTCCACCAGGAAAAATTAATTATCTTCTTATTTTTCCGACATAAATCACTCCCCCATTCTGTTATTATGTTGTAATTTTCATTATAACACTTTTTCCATATAGTCTGCTACAATTTAGCTAGTATATACATTCAATAAAATCTGTAATTTTAATGACAACTTAATTACACTTCTAGATGAAAAAAATTAAAAACAAATATATTTTTTTCGTTTTTCAGATATATAACCTATAATATTTTTTTAAAAAAATTTTTCTCTATAATAATCTTACTATACTCTAAAAACTATTTTTGTTAGTATTGTTTTTAGTTATTTTAATTAATAAAATAAAAAAATTAAGCATCTATTTTTCTCTGAAAACATTTGTTATTTTACTACTTTTCGTGATAATATACATCTATACAATATTTTAAGGGGGCACATAAATGCTAAATGAACGAAAAAAATATTCATTAAGAAAATATAAAGTAGGATTATTTTCAGTATTAGTAGGTGCTGGATTTGCAGTTGCAACTCAAAACGGAGCACTTGCTGCAGAAGTAGAAACATACAGCGACTCCTGTTGTTTCTACTACCCAATCTAACACTACTGAAGCAACTCCTGCACCTGAAAAAACTATCGAGAAAAAAAGCAGAAAACACTATTCAATCTACTCCACAAGCTGAAAAAGTAGAAGTAAAACAAAACAATAAAACTCAAGCTAGTGGAACTCCTGCAAGTAATGAAGTAACAACTAACAATACAGCTGATACTACAATCGCACCAAATACTAATCAAATAAAGTAAGTGAAGAAAACTCACTTATTAATGTTCAACCTCTTTGGGATAAAGGTATTAAAGGACAAGGTCGTGTAGTAGCTGTTTTAGATACTGGTTTAGATATTAGCCACAATCTATTCCAACTACTAGATAAAAGTAAAGCCCGCTATAAAAACGAAGCAGAATTAGAAGCTGCAAAGAAAAAAGCAGGTATTAACTATGGTAAATGGTATAATGATAAAGTAATTTTCGCATACAACTATAGCGATATGAATGACGATATAAAAGAATTTGATACTTTATCTCATGGTACTCACGTATCTGGTTCTGCAGTTGGTAATGGTACTGAACCTGCTCCAACTGGAGATATTATTAAAGGTGTTGCACCAGAAGCTCAATTAATCTTTATGAGATTATTCTCTGAGAAAAAAGGTGGAACACAACAAAGCTTCACTATGGTAAAAGCTATTGAAGATGCTGTAAAACTAGGAGCTGATACTATTAATATGAGTTTTGGTTCTCCTACTGGTATGATCGATGACCTTGATGATGCTACTCGTGCAGCTTTAGAAAAAGCACGTAAGGCTGGGGTTACTATTGTGACAGCTGGAGGAAACTATGCAACAAGTGGATATTGGCATGCTAAACCAAAAGCTGATAATCCAGATTACGGTACTGTTAACACACCAGCAGTTGATCCAAATGTTCTTGCAATTTCTGCATACAATGCATCAGTTGCACATAAAACATCTATCTCACTTGATGTCCCTCAACTTAAAGACAATGCCGACTTAAATAATGGTCATTCTGATATCGTCCACTATTTATTAACTTTCAACGCTAAAGGCGATCAAGATTACGTTTATTTACCTCTAGGTGAAGCTGGTTCATATAGCGATAAGTCTGTGAACGGAAAAATCGTACTAGTTGAAAGTGGTGGTTCAGTTACTGATAACGACAAATTAGTTGAACTTAGAAAAGCAGGGGCAAAAGGTGTCCTTATTTATCAAAATAAAGAACAAGGTGATACTCCTACTAAACTATACCTAGGGGGTTATGAAAGTTCATATATTCCTGTAGGTATTATCGGTAATAAACTTGGTGTAGAGCTTGCAGCTAATGCAGGAAAATACAAGTTAAATATTAAAGATACTGTTGTTAAAGAGCCATATAAAGATGCTAAAAAAATGTTATACTTCTCAGGATGGGGTGTTTCTACTGAAGGTGAACTTAAACCTGATGTTGCCTTCCCTGGTGGTATGATTTACTCTTCAGTTAACAATGGATTATATTATATGAACTCAGGAACTAGTATGGCTACTCCACACGCTGCTGGATCTGTAGCTCTTATTAGACAAGTATTAGAAGAAAGATTCCCTAATTATTCTAAAGAACAATTAGAATCTCTACTTCAAAACCTAGTAATGAGTACTGCGAAACCAGCTATTAACCCTGAAAGTAACACTTATTACTCACCACGTCAACAAGGTGCTGGGTTAGCTGACGTTACTGCAGCTGCATATGGTGACTTATACTTAACAACAAAAGATAAAAAACCAAGCATTGCTTTAGGTAATGTTGGAGATAAGTTTGAATATGAAGTTACAGTTCATAACCTTTCTAATAAAGATAGAAAATTAGACTATAATACTGTTGTAAATACTGATGAAGTAGTTGATGGTAGAGCAACTCTTAAAGCTAGACAACTTACAGATGTTAAAGGTGAATCTATTATCGTACCAGCTAACGGTTCTAAAACTATTAAAGTTAGTGTAGATACTTCTAAATATTCAGAAGAATTAAGTAAACTAATGAAAAATGGATACTTCCTAGAAGGATTCACATTCTTTAAAGACAGCGAAACTAAAAAAGAAGTAGTTAGTGCCCCATTCTTAGGATTCAAAGGAACTTTCCAAGACCTAGAAGGTATAGAAAAACCAATTTATGATTTCAAAGATAAAGAAAAACCTTTCTACTATTATACTGATGACAAGGCTGATACTCCTACTAAAGATGAAGGAAACCACTTCACATCACTAGTATCTGACGTATATACTAACGGTAATTATAATGAAGCTATCTTAGGTGAAAATGGTACAAAATATGATGCAAATAACCTGTACTTCTCTCCTAATGGTGATGGTAACTATGATTCAGTTAAACTAAAAGCTGTTTTACTTCGTAATGTTGATAATATCCACGTAACAGTGTATAAAAAAGATGATGTTAATAGAACACAACCTATTTTCGAATCTGGTAATGAAAGTCAACGTAAATCAGACTATGGTTGGGCTATGAACGCACGTAGTGCTGTTGTTTCTTCATCTGATTGGAATGGAAAAGACAAAGACGGTAATATAATGCCAGATGGTGAATACCAATACGTAATTACATATAGACCAAGTGCTGCTGGTGCTAAAAAACAAGAACTTAACTTTATAGTTAAAATCGATAGAACAGCCCCTACTTTAGAGAAAAAATCTGACTTATATAATAAAACAACAAGAGTCTTTAACCCAGGTAAAGTTATCGAAAACGGTAGCGGATTAGATGATACTTCCCTAGTATACACTAAAGATGGAGAAGAAGTAGAAGTTAAAAAAGAAAAAGATGGAACTTATAAACTACCAGAAGGTGTAGATTTAAGTACTGTTCGCTTTTATATTTGGGATAAAGTTCAAAATATGACAACCCTAGATATAAATGGTAATTTAGTCGTTAAACCAACTACCCCTTCTAACAATACTAATAACGATACTACAACGCCTACAGAAAAAGATACTTCTGGTCGTATCGAAGTTAAATTTACCGATGACTCATCAGGTGCTGACTATGGAATGTATCCAGAAATCACTCGTTATATCGTTCTTGATGAAAATGGTAAGAGAGTTGATGTTGAGTTAAATAAACACTACGAATCAACACTTCCTACTCTACCTTATGGTAAATACACTATAAAAATAGTTGATCAAGATCAAAAAGTAACATGGGTATCTTCACCAGAAGCTACTGTTACTATCGATAAAGATAATCCTCAAAAAGTTGTTGATTTCAGATTCAATTATGCTGATACTAACAGATTAGACGTAACCTTTAATCAAACTGTTCCAGAGGGAACTAAAGTATTTGCAGTAAGTAAATCTGGTAAAGAATACGAGCTAACACTTGGTAAGTATAATAAACAGGCATTTGAAAAACTATTATTAAATGGTGATTATACTATTCGCATTGAATTACCTGAAGGTTATACAGCAGATAAAAACAACTTTGATTACGCTATAACTAATGGTATCCATAATGTAAATATCAATATCACTAACCTAAACGCTACTCCTAGCGAAGACAACACTAACACCGATAATACTAATACTAATAATACTAATAACAGTAACAGTAACGATAGCAATAATAATAGTAATAGTAATAACAACAATAGCAGTGATAGCAACAATACTAATAATACAAATAGCAATAAATTACCTAACAACGAAAACACTAAACCTCTTTACGTTGATCAAGATGGTAAGAAAATTCCTACATCTAAAGTTTCTAAACCAACTTCAAAAGTATTACCTCAAACTGGTTTAGATCAACCGAGCGGAATTGCAGCTACTGGCTTTTGCAGTTATCCTTGCTGGAATTGCTTTAGCAGTAAGAAAACGTCAAGGAAATAAATAATTAAATTATAAAACGGATTTGAAATTTCAAATCCGTTTTTTTATATTCTATTAAACAAAAAAAGACTAATCGCCAAATGTATTGACGATTAGCTTTTTTTAAAACTATCTAGTTTTATTTTTCTTTTCTTCTTCTAGCTGCAGCAACTAATCCACCTAGAACTAGTAATCCAAATCCTGCTAATGTAGAGTGTGTTTCTGCTTCACCTGTATTTGCTAAACGCTTAGCTTGAGGTTTCGCTTTAGGTTTTGCTTTTTGAGCTTTCTCTACTGATGGCACTACTGGTTTAACTGGTTCGTTTGGTGTTGGAGTTGGTACTGGAGTTACAACTTTTTCATAAATATGAGTTGTATTTCCTTTTTCATCAGTTTTCGTTCCTACATATGTGTAACCAGGAATATCTTTTTTCTCTACAGTTCCGTCTACTTCTGGGTATCCTGGAATTGCATTTCCTTTGTTATCTACATATTTAGTACTTGGTGTTACTGTTGGTGTGTATGTAGCTGAAACTTTTGTTCCATTCTTATCTTCACGAACTACTGTTACTGAAGGTGCTTTACCTACGAATTCAGGTTCTGGTTTGAATGTTACTGTTCCGTCTTTAGCTACAGTGTATGTTCCTACTCCATCAACTTTCTTAGTTGTTGATCCATCTTCGAATGTTGCTGGTACTTCATCATTCATTGGTACTTCTGGGTTACCTGGTGTGAATGTTGGTTTTCCAGTTTGTTCTTGACCTTTAGGTCCGATAGATTCAGCTGGTTCTCCAGTTGGTGTAACTGGTGTTACTGTTGGTGTGTATTTAGCAGTAATTGCTGTTCCATTCTTATCTACACGTTTAACTGTTACTCCAGTCGCTGTTCCTGTGAATGATTTTCTCTGGTACGAATGTAACTGTTCCGTCTGGTGCTACTGTGTATGTACCTTCTCCATCAACTTTCTTAGTTGTTGATCCATCTTCGAATGTTGCTGGTACTTTATCATCCATTGGTACTACTGGGTTACCAGGTGTAAATACTGGTGTACCTGTTTGTGTTTTACCTTGTACATCTGTTGATGTTACATCTTCTGATGTAGGTGTAACTGGTGTTACTGTTGGTGTATATGTAGCTGATGCTTTTGTTCCATTCTTATCTACACGTACTACTGTTACCGCTGGTGCTTTACCTACGAAACTTGGTACTGGTTTGAATGTTACTGTTCCATCTGGTGCTACTGTGTATGTTCCAACTCCATCAACTGTCTTAGTTGTTTTTCCATCTTCAAATGTTGCTGGTACTTTATCATCCATTGGTACTTCAGGGTTACCTGGGTTGAACGTTGGTTTTCCTGTTTGTTCTTGACCTTGAACTCCTGTTGATTCCGCTGGATCTGCAGTTGGTGTTACAGGAATTACAGTTGGTGTGTATTTAGCTGATGCTTTTGTTCCATTCTTATCTACACGTACTACTGTTACTCCAGTTCCTTTTCCTGTGAATGATTTTTCTGGTACGAATGTAACTGTTCCATCTGGTGCTACTGTGTATGTACCTTCTCCAGGAATTGTCTTAGTTGTTGATCCATCTTCAAATGTTGCTGGAACACTATCATCCATTGGTACTACTGGATCACCTTCTGTAAATGTAGGTTTTCCTGTTTGTGTTTTACCTTGGATATCTTCTGATGTTACTTCTTCACCTGTTGGTCTAACTGGTGTTACTGTTGGAGTATATTTAGCTGAAACTTTTGTTCCATTCATGTCTTCACGTACTACTGTTACTGAAGGAGCTTCTCCTACGAAACTTGGTACTGGTTTGAATGTTACTGTTCCGTCTGGTGCTACTGTGTATGTTCCAACTCCATCTACAGTCTTAGTTGTTTTTACCATCTTCGAATGTTGCTGGTGTATCATCATTCATTGGTACCGCTGGGTTACCTGGTGTGAATGTTGGTTTTCCAGTTTGTTCTTGTCCTTGTTTTCCAATAGATTCTGCTGGGATCTGCAGTTGGCGCTACTGGTGTAATCTTAGGAGTGTATGTAGTTTCTACTGTTGTTCCATTTGCGTCTTTCGCTTGTACTTTAACTGGTACTACATCTCCTGAGTATGATTTATCAGTTGGAGTGAATGTTACTACTCCTGTTTCTTTATCTACTGTAAACTTACCGATTACTTTTCCTTCTGGTGATTTAGCATCTACTGATTCTGCTGGTTTACCATTTTCATCTAGTAAAGTAATTGTTTGTTTATTGATTGGCGCTACTGGGTTACCTGCAGTGAATGTTACTGTTCCAGTTTGTACAATTCCTTGTGGTGCTACTGACTCAGCTGGTGTTGCAGCTGGTGTAACTGGTGTTACTGTTGGTGTATATGTAGCTGATGCTTTTGTTCCATTCATGTCTTCACGAACTACTGTTACCGCTGGTGCTTTACCTACGAAACTTGGTTCTGGTGTGAATGTTACTGTTCCATCTGGTGCTACTGTGTATGTTCCAACTCCATCAACTGTCTTAGTTGTTGATCCATCTTCGAATGTTGCTGGTACTGCATCGTTCATTGGTACGTCAGGGTTTCCAGCTGTGAATGTTGGTGCTCCTGTTTGTACTTGCCCTTGTAATCCAGTTGTTTCTGCTGGATCTGCAGTTGGTGTTACTGGTGTTACTGTTGGTGTGTATTTAGCCGTTACTTCTGTTCCGTTCTTATCTACACGTTTAACTGTTACTCCAGTTGCTGTTCCTGTAAATGATTTTTCTGGTACAAATGTAACCGTTCCATCTGGCGCTACTGTGTATGTACCTTCTCCATCTACTTTCTTAGTTGTTGATCCATCTTCGAATGTTGCTGGTACACTATCATCCATTGGTACTACTGGATCACCTTCTGTAAATGTTGGTGTTCCTGTTTGTGTTTTACCTTGGATATCTTTTGAAGTTACATCTTCAGCTGTTGGTGTAACTGGTGTTACTGTTGGTGTATATGTAGCTGATGCTTTTGTTCCATTCATGTCTTCACGTACTACTGTTACCGCTGGTGCTTTACCTACGAAACTTAGTACTGGCTTGAATGTTACTGTTCCATCTGGTGCTACTGTATATGTTCCAACTCCATCAACTGTCTTAGTTGTTGATCCATCTTCGAATGTTGCTGGTACTGCATCGTTCATTGGTACGTCAGGGTTTCCAGCTGTAAATGTTGGTGCTCCTGTTTGTACTTGTCCTTGTTTTCCAGTTGTTTCTGCTGGATCTGCAGTTGGTGTTACTGGTGTTACTGTTGGTGTGTATTTAGCCGTTACTTCTGTTCCGTTCTTATCTACACGTTTAACTGTTACTCCAGTTCCTTTCTCCTGTGAATGATTTTTCTGGTACGAATGTAACTGTTCCGTCTGGTGCTACTGTGTATGTACCTTCTCCAGGAATTGTCTTAGTTGTTGATCCATCTTCGAATGTTGCTGGTGTATTTTCATCGATTGGTACTAATGGATCACCTTCTGTGAATGTTGGTGTTCCTGTTTGTGTTTTACCTTGGATATCTTTTGTTGCTGCGTCTTGAGCTGTTGGTGTTACCGGTGTAATCTTAGGAGTGTATGTAGTTTCTACTGTTGTTCCATTTGCGTCTTTCGCTTGTACTTTAGCTGCTACTACGTCTCCTGAGTATGATTTATCTGTTGGAGTGAATGTTACTACTCCTGTTTCTTTATCTACTGTGTATGTTCCGATTACTTTTCCTTCTGGTGATTTAGCTTCTACTGATGCTGCTGGTTGTCCATTTTCATCTAATAAAGTAATTGTTTCTTTATTGATTGGTGCTACTGGATCACCTTCTGTGAATGTTACTGTTCCAGTTTGTACAATTCCTTGTGGTGCTACTGACTCAGCTGGTGTTGCAGCTGGTGTAACTGGTGTTACTGTTGGTGTATATGTAGCTGATGCTTTTGTTCCATTCATATCTTCACGAACTACTGTTACTGCTGGTGCTTTACCTACGAAACTTGGTTCTGGTGTGAATGTTACTGTTCCATCTGGTGCTACTGTGTATGTTCCAACTCCATCAACTGTCTTAGTTGTTGATCCATCTTCAAATGTTGCTGGTACTGCATCGTTCATTGGTACATCAGGGTTTCCAGCTGTGAATGTTGGTGCTCCTGTTTGTACTTGTCCTTGTTTTCCAGTTGTTTCTGCTGGATCTGCAGTTGGTGTTACTGGTGTTACTGTTGGTGTGTATTTAGCCGTTACTTCTGTTCCGTTCTTATCTACACGTTTAACTGTTACTCCAGTTCCTTTTCCTGTGAATGATTTTTCTGGTACGAATGTAACTGTTCCGTCTGGTGCTACTGTGTATGTACCTTCTCCAGGAATTGTCTTAGTTTTTGATCCATCTTCGAATGTTGCCGGTGTATCTTCATCGATTGGCACTAATGGATTACCTTCTGTAAATGTTGGTGTTCCTGTTTGTGTTTTACCTTGGATATCTTTTGTTGCTGCATCTTGAGCTGTTGGTGTTACCGGTGTAATCTTAGGAGTATATGTAGTTTCTACTGTTGTTCCATTTGCGTCTTTCGCTTGTACTTTAGCTGCTACTACGTCTCCTGAGTATGATTTGTCTGTTGGAGTGAATGTTACTACTCCTGTTGCTTTATCTACTGTGTATGTTCCGATTACTTTTCCTTCTGGTGATTTAGCTTCTACTGATGCTGCTGGTTGTCCATTTTCATCTAATAAAGTAATTGTTTCTTTATTGATTGGTGCTACTGGATCACCTTCTGTGAATGTTACTGTTCCAGTTTGCACAATTCCTTGTGGCGCTACTGACTCAGCTGGTGTTGCAGTTGGTGTTACTGGTGTTACTGTTGGTGTGTATTTAGCCGTTACTTCTGTTCCGTTCTTATCTACACGTTTAACTGTTACTCCAGTTCCTTTTCCTGTGAATGATTTTTCTGGTACAAATGTAACTGTTCCGTCTGGCGCTACTGTATATGTACCTTCTCCAGGAATTGTCTTAGTTTTTGATCCATCTTCGAATGTTGCTGGTGTGTCTTCATCAATTTCTACAGTTTTTTCTACACCATCAACTGTTGCTTTACCACCTTCGAATGTTGGTTTACCTGTTTGTGTTTTACCTTGAACATCTTTTGTTGCTGCGTCTTGAGCTGTTGGTGTTACAGGTACGATTTCTGGTGTGTAAGTTGTTGATACTTTAATTCCATTTGAACTTTCTGCTTGAACACTTACTGGTGTTACTTTTCCTGAGTATGATTTATCAGTTGGAGTAAATGTTACCTCTCCAGTTGTTGGATCGATAGTATGTGTTCCAATTACAGTAGTTCCATCTTCAGCATAAGCTGGAGTTGATGTTACTTCATTTCCATCTTTATCAACTAATGTATAGCTGTTTTCTTTTGATTGTTATTGGTTTTTGTACGCCATCAACTGTTACAGTTGTACCTTCGAATGTTGGTTTACCTTTTTGAGTTGCACCTTGAACATCGATTGATTTAGCTGGTTGTGCTGTTGGTACAGCTGGTACTACTGTTGGTGTGTAAGTTGCATCTGCAGTAATTGTAGTTGTTTTACCATCTTCATTTTTTTAATTGTTGCAGTTGCTTGAACTGTTACACCTTTTGCAGTTCCAACGAAAGTCTTTTTCTGGTACGAATGTTACTGCCCCAGTTGTTGGATCGATAGTGTAGCTACCTTCTCCTGCCACTGTTACAGTAGTTGCATCAGTTGGTTGACCTGTTGCTGGATCTACTAATTTCTTACTAGTGATTTCTGCTGTTTTATCATTGCTTAATTCAAATGTTGGAGTTTGTGTTTGAGGTACGTTTTGTACATCTTCAGAAACTTTATTTGTTGGTGTTAAAGTAATTGGTGTTACTGTTGGTGTGTATTTAGCTGTTGCTGTTTTAAGAGCATCTGCTGGTACATTACCATCTTTATCTCTACCAACTGGTGCAGTAACTGATACTGTTACTCCATTTGCAGTTCCTGTAAATCCTGGTTCAGGTTTAAATGTTACTTTACCTGTTGCTTGGTCTATTGTATATGTACCTTCCCCTGCTACTGTTACTGTAGCCTCGTCAGTTACTTGACCTGTTGCTGGGTCTACTAATTTAGCTGGATAATCTAAGTCTGGTGTTACTTTAACTTTTTCACCGTTGCTGTTAGTTCCTTCTAATTCAAACTCAGGTGTTCCTGTTTGAGTTGCACCTTGAACGTCAGTAGAAGTTTTGTCAACACCTTCGATATTTTTAGGTGTTACTGTTGGAATGTAAAGACCATCCATATTGTCCATCACTTCATTAATTGATGGTAATAATGTTTTATCTTTAGAAACCCAATCAGTTGTATAACCATTATCATCTGTACGACGGATACTTATACCGCTCGCAGTTCCTACAAAGTTATCTTCTGGAGTAAATTCAATATCTACGTTATTACCGTTTGGAGTAACTTTATATTTACCTTCTCCTGGTATTACATAATATCCATCAGCTTTTGGATTTATTACTTGTTTCGTTCTATTATCAATAATAACTGGAGCTACAGTTTGATCGATTTCTGCATTTTTATCACGGTTGTACTTGTATAGTCCTTGAGCCGTGAAAGCAACTGTTGCTGTTTGTGTCGCTCCTTGAACATCGATTGTTTCTTTACGCTCACCTTTTGGAGGGAAAGTAATTTGAGTTTTAAAGTCTTCTACTTCTCCAGATAAAGCTAAACCTGTTGGGTTTTCAATATCTGATTGATTACTAGCAATACGAACACGTGTACCTAATTCAGTAACACTTGGGTCAATCATTGTTTTTGCATTTCTGAATTCAAGTCTAACTGGTCCATCTTTTGTAATAGTTGCCAAAGTCAGAGCGCTCATCCTCATCGAATTTTCCATTTTGGTTAAAGTCGATCCAACCGTAAATATATGCTTTAGCTGCTCCATCAGTGTGTGCTTCAACATCTAAAGTATACGTTCCTGGACGAGTACGGTCTAATTTAATCATATCATTAGTTTGACCTTTTAAGTTATCAGGTAAAATTTGATCAACACCTTCATCTGCTGAAATAGTGTTATCATCACCTGTCCAGTCTTTTGCGTTATTTTCATCCATATCAGGACTTACACTTCCTAAGTATGGTTGAGCAAGTTTTGTACCTGTTACACCGTCTACCGTTCCAATTGAGTGTTGTGCTTTTCCATAACTTTCTGGAGCGTCTCCTTCATCAAGAGGGAAGAATCCAAGCATAGCAGATTGTTTACCTGATGATGCGATATAAAGTCCCACTTCTGAAGCTCCTTGAGTCATAACTAGAGGTACTGAAAAACGGTTAGCAGACACGTTTGGTCCGAAAACTCCAGTTCCTAATCCTCCCGTAACTTGGTCTGGACTACCAAAGTATTTCCACGCTACTGGTTTTTTATCTGGGCCAACCTCATTAGCATTACGAAGTAATTCCAAGTTTAGTCCTGATATTTTAGTACCATTTACATCAACAGGTTTTGATCTACTATAGTTATTTGCGGGATCAAAATAATTGTGTGTGTCTTGAACTACATACGATTTCAGTATTTCCCCCCAGAAGCTTTTTTCCATTCTCCGATATGTTTCCAACCAGTACCATTCGTTGTGAACATTACTAATTCACCAGGGTTAGCTGACTCACCATCAGCAGCTACTACTGCAGGTTTTCACTGATTTACCACGGAATGTTGCAGAAATCTCAAATTGAACACCGATATTCGCACCATTATACTCTGATGAAATTGTTGTTCGTTTTGAACCAGTATCAATTCCTTCTTGACGAATTTCAGTCCAACGATTTTGAGCGTCTGCTACTACTTTTGCTTCTTCTCTGTTTGCGAAAGCTGCTCTAGTTGTAGGATCTCCAATAGTTCCAATGTATCCATTTTTTGCATTTGGATCATATGTAGCTTTTTCTGCTTCTGTAGCACCTTCTGCTTCCAAACGGTTTTTATAGATTTCAGTTGCTTGGAATGGTTTAAGACTCTTAACCTTAATGTTAACTATATATCCAGGCATAATTTCTTTAGTGTAAGTTGATCCTACTTGAAGAGCTGTTCTACCATCTTTAGCTTTTGTGGTATTAGTCCAAGCACTTGTATCTCCAAAATCTAACCAGTTAATTTGTTTAACTAGTTCTTTTGCATTAATTTTAGAAAATTCTGTTGGTTTTTCTGCTTTTGGTGTTGATGTTGCATCTTCAACATCTGCACCGATTCCTGATGCTGCTCCCGCTACATCTGCACGGAATGCTGCATTTTTATTAATTTCTTTTCCATTACGTGGGTCATTTTTCCCTGTGTTAGCAATAGCGTTTGTTTCTGGTTTTGGTTCTGTCTTTGTCTTCTGGTTTAACTTCTACTTTGCTTTCTACTGCATCTTTAGATCTGTTTCTTAATCTTGAGTTAGCAGTAGTAACTAATGTTTGGTAAGCTTTATCTAATTGTGATTGAGATGTAGCTGTACCTGCTGTGATTTTAGCATTAGCTAAAGCTTTTTTAAGTTCATCTAAACTCTCATCAGTTTTATTAGCGTATTTTCCGCTTTGAATATTAGATTCAATATTAGAAATATAGTTTGATAATTTTGTATTATCTACTTTTTACTTCTTTTTTATCTTCTTTAACTGCTGGTTTAGCTTCTTCTTTTTTATCTTCTTTAGCTGTTTCTTCTTTAGTTTCAGCTTTTTGCCTCAACCTCTTTGTTTTCAGCATCTACTTTTAGTTTCTGCTGCAGTATTTTTTTATCAGCTTCAACTTTTGTTTCTGCTGTAGCATTTGCATTTACTTCTGCTTTTGCTTCTTCTTTAGTTTCTACTTTTACTTCTGTAGCAGCATTTGTGTTAGCTTCTACTTTAGCTTCTGTCGCTACGTTTGCATTAGCGGCAACATTAGCATTGTTAGCATTGCTTACACCTGCATCTACATTAGTATTTTTTCCGGCTGTATTTTCTGCAGTTTGGTCACTCGCTTGAGCTGCTCCTGCTCCAAAGAAAATACCTACACCGACAAGAACACTCGCTGCACCTACTTTAAATTTTTTAATTGAGTAAGTTTCAACGCGGGTTCCCTGTTTCTGTTGTTTCTTTAATAAATTATTTTTTCCGATCACGTTTTTTCTCCTTTAACTTTTTTTAATATTATTTTCATAAAAAAACTTGTAAAAAACTAGTATTTTAGCACTAGTCCGCTATTTGCACTAGTTATTATAACATTATAATTAGCTACAAGTAAAATATTTGAACCGAAAAAAACATATTTTTTTAATTTTTGTATTTTTCCATAATTGTCAGAAAATTTCACCTTATTTCATTGATTTTACAGCGTTTTTCTTCATTTTCACACTCTGATTTTTAAGTATCAATTAGTACGTTTTCAAATCTTACATAACTCAATTTTTATATTATTTTTTTATTATGTAAGCTACATTTTTTTGTCTACTTTATACCTCAAATAAAGATAAAATCCAGCACTGATTTTTACCCTACTGAGAAAAAAATATTTTTTCAACACGATTTTTCTGCAGTAAAAAAACCAACCAGATACTTTATCCAGTTGGTTTTATCATACTAATTTATTATTTTACTTTTTAATGTTTTAATGTAGCTTTTTATTTCTCGAATATTTATAGCTTTTTAACAACAATAGTATAAATAGATATATAGCTCCTCCAACTAAAACATATACCACTAATCCTATTAATCCACTAAGACTAAATAGCATTTTCGCACCTTCAATAACAGCGAACATACCTACCGCAGCAATTATAATTTTTAATAATTCTGTATTAAATAATAATCCTTTATTTATAATGTTTCGACTATAGTACCACTGTATCGCAAAGACTAAAAACTCTACGATTACTGATGTTATACTAGCTCCAATATAACCAAGCCATGGTATCATGGCTAAGTTAACGAGAACACTGACCACCGCTGGTATTGTTGTAGATAACATAAACTCTTTGTTTTTATCTCTCACTACAAGCACTTGGAATCCAAGTATATTCGTCCAGCCTATAAACATAATATTTATCGTTATTATATAAATAACATATTTTACATCTTGGAAACTTTCACCTAAAAACAATTTAATGAATATTTCATTAACAGCTAACAAACCAAATACCATTGGGAAAATAATTAAGTTATACAATGTAAAAGAGAACTTAACCATATTTTCCGCTTCTTTATGCTTATTATCCGAAAGTAAATTTGACACTCTGGGTAGCATAACTGTTCCCAATGAACTTACTACCGTTAACAATATACTCGTTAACTTTTGCCCTTGTTCATAAATACCTACATCAGAGTATGAACCTAAAACCCCTAGTAATGTTCTATCTAGTACAACATATAGAGAAATCGCAACTTGAGGGTAGGAATAGCATTACCGTCGGTTTAATATGTGTTTTAATAATCTCTTTATTAAATGTAGGTTTTCTTAAAAATTTTCTCGCAGGTACCCACATTACTAATTGTCCTAAAAAATCAAAGATTACTAAGAAAAATACATAAAGATATAATTGATCTTGACTTTTAATAAAAGTGAAGATACTTAATACACCAGCTAGTTTTACTATACCATTACGAATAGTAATCTTTTTAAAATCTTCCTTACCTGAGAATAACCAAGATATATCGACTAGTTTTCCAAATAAGCTAATCGCTAATATTAATGGTATCATACCTGACATTCCAGGTATTAATTTTATTATAAAGAAGTATATTACTATTGCTATACCACTCGTAATAACTTGAATGATGTAAATATTCCAAAAAGTACTACTTACATCTCTGGAAGCAGCTATTTGCTTTGTACCATAAATACTAATCCCTAACATCGCAAACAAAGCAAAATAACTTACTATTGAATTGTAAAAACCGTAATTCCCTAATTCTTCACTAGTAAATATACGCGTGACATAAGGTACTGTGATAATCGGTAATATTATATTTAATATTTGATACGATAAGTTGTACAAATAATTTCTAATTACTTTCACCTAAGTTCCTCCTCTGCTTTATTTTTCCTCAAAAACCTACCACCACAAACATGCAATGGTAGGTTTATAGATAAATGTATTTATAAGCACACTCTTAAAAATAATAATTTAAAGTAATCTTTATTACTACTCTCCTAACTCTTCACGCACTACATTAAGCGCTCTTTCTATTACTACATGCATATCATAGTATTTATAGTCCGCTAAACGTCCCACAGAATATTACATCTTTGCCTTTAGCTTCTTCTAAATATTGTTGGTATATTGCATTATTTTTTTCATCATTAATTGGATAATATGGTTCATCCCCACGTTTCCAATCCGCTGAATATTCACGAGTAATAACTGTTTTTTCTTGAGTACCTTTTTCAAAGTGCTTATGTTCAATAATACGTGTATATGGCACTTCACGTTCAGTATAGTTCACTACAGCATTTCCTTGGAAATTATCTTCATCCAATACTTCATGCTCAAAGCGTAAACTTCTATATTCTAATTCACCGTATTTATAGTCAAAGTATTGGTCTATCATACCTGTAAACACTACTTTTTTAGCACTCGCTTCAAGTTCTTCACGGTTTTCGAAAAAGTCAACATTAAGCTCAACTTCAATACCTTTTAACATATTTTCAATAATAACATTATACCCTCCGATAGGAATACCTTGGTATCTATCGTTAAAATAGTTATTATCGAATGTAAAACGTACAGGAAGACGTTTAATAATAAATGGCGGTAGTTCTGTAGCACTACGTCCCCATTGTTTTTCTGTGTAACCTTTAATCAAAGTTTCATACACATCTGTTCCTATAAGTTTAATCGCTTGTTCTTCTAAATTTTTAGGTTCAGTATCTTTAAGATGAACAGTTTGTTCAGCAATTTTTGCTTTTACTTCTTTTGGAGTTTTTGTTCCCCATAATCCATAAAAAGTATTCATATTGAATGGTAAATTGTATAGCTTACCTTTGTAGTTTGCCACTGGTGAATTAATATAATTATTGAATTCAGCAAACTGGTTTACATATTCCCATACCTCTTTATTAGATGTGTGGAAAATGTGCGCACCATATTTATGGACGTTAATACCTTCTACATTTTCACAGTAGATATTTCCACCAATATGATCACGTTTATCTATTACTTTTACTTTTTTTCCTTTTTTTGTCGCTTCGTGAGCAAAGATTGCACCTGATAATCCCGCTCCTACTATTAAATAATCGTACATAATTATTCCTTTCTAAATAGCAAATACTATTCGGTATTTTCATTATTTGTTGTCTTACTTATTCTTCTACCCATAAATAGTGCAGCTACTACAAACCAAAAACTATTGTATTGAGGTAGCATTATTAAATCATCTATAATTCCGTGGAATGCTAATAAAATAAATATAATATATAAATAACTATCTTTTTGAATATATATTTTTTTCATTATTATAGTCATAGCTACTAGGAATATAAATAAGAATATTATCCCTGCTCTCAGCAGTAATAACACATATAAGTTATCTACATAGTCATATGTTGATGTATTAAGCATTCCATTTTCGTCTAATCCATTACCTGATAACGAAAGCGTCTTCCCGAATAATCCATATCCGTAAAATTTCAGAGTACTGTTACCAAGTGATAATCTACCACCTAAAGCTTCATTTAGATCCGATTGCCAATCACTTAAATAATCATAATTTAATGTAGCATATATACTTAATAAAGCTAGCACAAGAAACGACCATATAAATGTTCTATTTAGTAAAATTTCTCTGAATTTCTGTGATTTTTTCATTATAGCAGAGAAAACAATTAATGCTAGTACCAAGCATAAACGTCAATCGTGAATCTGTATACTGGAATAGTATATAGTTACCTATTAAAAGACATATTAGAGATAACCCACGAAACATTTTTCCTTTTTCTATGTAAACTTTTTAAAAAGATAATATTACATAAAATAGATGATGGATATAAAGCATATCTAAACCCTAAGTATTGTCTTTCTCTTAATGCAGAATAATAAATATAGTTTTGTATTATTCCTAAATAACTACTTAATATAATAAATACTAGCATAAACTAAGCTGATAATATATGAGATTCGTAATATTTTTATTAACCTCCATATTACGGGCTGAATAAATAAATATTGGAAGCAGTGTTTGAGTTAATCCAAAATACATATAAAAGTATCCCTGTAATCACTATTAGTACCAAAGCTAGAACTCCATCTCTAGAAGTAAATCTAGCACCTAAAAACTCTTTTTAGTATTAATAGTAAAACGCAAAAATGCAAACAAAATTTTTCCCATAGCTATTTATATACTTAGCGTAAAATGATGTATTTAATAAACTATATAACAAATAAGCTACATATGGTATATAAAAACAACATATTTTTTTCAAAGAATCTCTTCTTATTACTATATTCATAATTTCCCACCATTTCTACTCATTAACTTTATCCTCTTCAAGACATTTTTCCAATGCCTTTTTGTAATAATATCCTTCTCTTAGTTTCTTCCAATTTGTTCAGCATTTTTCTTAATTTGAGCATACTCTTCTTCAGAAATATTATTAAGGATGTTTTCTATTTCTAACAAACTACCTACGACAACACCCTGCATTAGTTTTCTTCAATAAATCTTGCTATTGCCGCTTCTTTCCATATAATAACAGGAATCCCAGAAGCTAAATACAATGACGTTTTATGAGGATTATTATATCTTAAATAATTTCCAGTGTTTCCACTACAAGTTTCTAAACTTTCTCCATCCCATACTAAACCAAACTTACCTCGTAATTCACCTGGAAGAACTTCTGGTTTAAAACTACCAAAATATTCTATTTTTTCCCCTAGCTCAATACTCTTATCAAAGTTAGGTCCGAATAGGTTTAACTTATAATTAGGATTAGTTTTTAATAACTCATAAATATATGTACTTTTACCTTTTGAAAGATTTCCCGCTATTGCTAATCCATCTGTTACTTGATCATTCATCTGTGCATCAGTTAAATAATCAAAAATCTCTAACGAAACTAATTTATCTTCCTCAAAACCTTTTTCAATAAGGTATTTTTTCATAAAATCATTATGACAGATAATCTTATCAAAGCATCTAAATACTTTATTATCTGCGGCATCAGTTAACTCCTGATTGTGTTCCACCCCTTTTTGAACTCCCATTCTAAGAGATTCCAAATCGTGGATAACAGCTATAAACTTCGCTTTTTTATGTTTTTGAATCAAAGGAATAAGTTTAGCATTTAATCCTATACCATAAGTAGGGTGTTGATAAATTACAACATCTCCTTCTTTAGCACTAGAAAATACCTTCATCCATTGCATTACCCCTTTAGATAATAACCATGCTTTTTGATATAATCTACCTTTATTTACTGGAAAAGGATTAAAAATTATTTCTTTACCATTATATTCTTTTGTCAACTTATATATATCATTCGGCGCCTTAGGACCCGGCTGTATTATCATCAGTTTTTAAGCGCATTTATATAATATATCATCTTTCCTCCTATATTATCTTTTCTAAGTTTAATCTTTTAAATATTTTAGTTCGTACTAAATTATAAAGTTTTTGGAGACACTATAAATAATCCCATATTTTACTTTATTTTTTTCTTTATAACTCTAGGATTTTCTCATAACATCCTTCCAATACTTAGAAAAAAATCTTTTTCTTTGTTTTTTTAATTCTGCAGTCATATTTGATTTTAACATCGCATTTACTACATGTAATCCATTTAAGACATAACGGCTATTAACAGCCCTTCTCATATTAGGATTATTTGGAAAATCTCTATCAACATAACCAAAATTGCAATCCATCGCATTAAAGAAGTTTAGTATTTTTGGATTAAATTCTGAATTCACCGTACTTCCTACTCGTCTATAATATTTATATAGATTATGCTTACCTACAGCTATTTTCTCACAAGCATTTATATGTTCATAAGCAATAGCCAAATCTTCATAAATCACACCTTCTGGAAATGGATATTTTTCTACTATTTCTTTTTTATATAATTTTCCACCTGGATGAGTTCCCACTATATTTCCATAGAACATTTCTTCTAGAGCAGTTTCCCTATTAAGTACAGTAGCTCCTTCTAAATCAACTCTATCCAAAGCATCTTTTACCTCGTAGTTTCTTACCTCTACTACCGTAGTTGCAGCCATATCTGCATTAAACTTATCACGTAAAGCTACTAAATATTCTACCGTTATTTTTTCATAATAGTCATCAGAATCTAGAAACACAATCCAATCTGCAGTTGCATTTTTCAACTCCCAATATTTCCTAGCTCTACTTTTGCCCACCATTTATCTGACATGAACAACTTTAATACGACTATCTTTTTGAGCATATTCATCACATAGTAACCCTGAGTTATCTGTAGAACCATCATTTACCAAAATAATCTCCAGATTACTATATGTTTGGTTAATCATACTTTCTACACTATATTTTAAAAATTTCTCTGCATTATAAACTGGAACGATAATCGCTACTTTTTCCACAATCTATATCTCCTTTAATAGCACTTCTGCTATTCTTTCACTTGCTCTACCATCTCCATAAGGATTACTTGCTTGGCTCATTTTTTTGTATTCTTCATTATTTTCTAATAACAATTTGAAGTTATTGTATATATCTTCTTCTTTTGTCCCTACTAGTTTTAATGTTCCCGCAGCAACACCTTCTGGTCTTTCAGTAGTATCTCTTAAAACAAGAACTGGTTTTCCTAATGATGGTGCTTCTTCTTGAATTCCACCAGAATCTGTTAGAATTAAATAACTCTTATTAAGGAAGTTATGGAAGTCAATAACTTCTAGAGGTTCAATTAATTTCACTCTATCTTCATCACCAAATATTCTATTAGCAACTTCTCTTACTCTTGGGTTTTTATGAATTGGATAAATAACTTTTACATTGCTGTGATCTTTTAATACTCTTTTTATAGCTTTGAACATATTTTCCATCGGTTCACCTAGATTTTCACGTCTATGTGCCGTTAACATAATTAGACGATCATCTCCAATCCAATCAAATAGTTCATGTTTATATTCTGGGTTAATCGTTGTTTTTAACGCATCTATCCCTGTATTACCAGTAACATAGATTGTATCTTCATCTCTTTTCTCAACCAATAGGTTTTCTTTTGCTTTTTCTGTTGGTGCAAAATTGAAATTAGATACTATAGATACCGCTTGACGATTGAACTCCTCTGGGAATGGACTATAAATATTGTATGTTCTTAATCCAGCTTCTACATGCCCTACTTTTATACCTAGATAAAACGCGGCTAGTGCAGTAGCAAATGTTGTTGTTGTATCTCCGTGAACTAAAACTACATCTGGTTTTTCATCTTCTAATACTGGTTTGATTTTATCTAAAATAGATGTTGTTATAGTAAATAGAGTTTGATTATCTCTCATTATATCCAAATTATAATCTGGAACTACCTTGAAAACATCTAACACTTGATTTAACATTTCTCGGTGTTGCCCAGTTACACATACTTTCACATCAAAATTTCCATTTTTCTTTAATTCATTAACTAACGGGCACATTTTTATAGCTTCTGGCCTTGTCCCAAAAACCAACATTACTTTTTTCATCTATATATCTCCTTCGATTTTTAAATAAATACTGTTAACCTATTAACTTTTTAATAGGTATTTATGATTTTTTATTTACTATTTTTTTATACTAGGGAATATTTTTTTAAAAATACATCATACTCTACCATATCAAGTGTACTAACTCTAGCCTTTTTGTCCTAAAGTTATCCTTTTTTTCTTCATCTCTAATTAATAATTCTATACCTTCTTTTATTTTATCGATGTTTTTCCGATTCAACTATTACAGAATTATTTTCATTTATCAAATCACTAAAACCTAGAATATTTGTCACAACAGCTGTTTTTTTCACGTAGGAAAGTTTCCGCTAACGCTAATCCAAAATCCTTCAAATCTAGAAGGAAAATACTAAAAAGTCGAAACTATTTATCAAATCAGAAATGTTGTCTCTATAACCCTAAAAAAATTCTACATTATTAGTTTAAATCATAAGTAGAAACTAATTCTTTTCAACTCATCTTTCATTTGTCCCCGTACCAATTATATACATTTTTATAATCACTATAATCTAGACGAGCTAGCGCTTTTATTAATAAATCTACACCTTTTTGATAATCTAATCGTCCTATAAAACCTATTTTTATTCCTGCAAAATCAGTAACCTCAGGCGATGTTTCTTTAGAATCATCTATTTTTTTATACCATTGTAAATAATTTCTACATTATTTAAATTTAACTGTTTTTTTCAAATGCTCTTTTACAGCTATACTTACAGCTATTACTTTTGCACCTTGCACAGAATATTTATAAAGTTTTAATCTATTATCAAAAATATTATGAGCTGTATATATATGTTTTACTTTTGGGAATAAATACATTAATAACCTAACATAGAATGCTGCCATTCTATGGTGTGTATGAATAATATCAATTTTATGTTTTTTTACAATACTACATAATATTCTAAAATTAGTCGCAAGTGTTTTAGGAGATTTTGATTCTACATCCAATATTTTATGGTGTTGAATACCTTTTTTCTTTAACTCATCTTCCCACAGTCCACCTGTAGAAGCTATATGAACGCTATCGAATTCTTCTTTTAAATCAGTAGCCAATTGATATACTATCTTCTCGGCTCCACCTATATCCATTGTACGTGAAATATGAAGTATGTTAGCCATTGTTACTTCTCTTTTCTTTTACTATCTCTTTTATAAATGTAACATTCCCAACAAAATATCGTTTGAAATAATCTTCTTGGTTCATTCGCTACTCTAAACAACCATTCTAAGTTGGCTTTTTGCATCCATTTTGGAGCTCTTGGAATTGTTCCTGAAAGAACATCAAAGCTGCCTCCAACACCCATAAACACACTGTTTAGACCATTATCTAAGAACTCTTGAACTATATATTCTTTTTTAGGTGAAGTTATACCAATGTATACTATATCTGGATTTTTCTCAGCTATATCCGCTTCGATCCCTTTTAATTCTTCATCAGTAAAATACCCATTTCTTGCACCTACAATTTTTAAATTAGGATAAGTTTCTTTAAAATTCTCTAACATTTTATCTACTACTTCTTGTTTTGCCCCAAAGAAATATGCACTATATCCTTTTTCACAAGATAGTTTTAGAAGATCTTGCATTAAATCTATTCCCGCTACTCTTTCTGGTAGAGGTTTACCTAGATACTTAGAAGCTAAAATTACAGAGGCTCCATCTGCATTTATTATTTCTGATTTTTTTACAATCTCTTCTAACTTTTTATCTGTTTTACATAAGTTTAATTTATCTGCATTTACACCCATTAGGTGCAGTGGTTTTTTGTTAATAATATATTCTTCTACTTTATTTATAGTTTCTTGATTTGTCAGCGAATCAATATCTATTCCCATAATATTTACTTTGCTCATAGTCTTCCTCCTATTTTCCATAAGCTGCTTCGAAATGACCTACTCTATCTTCTTCTTTTGGTAATCTCATAAAATCCCCATAGATATTTTCTAAATATTTCTCCGGTTGGCTATGCACACTTAATTGCATACCTTCGAACTCCATTTTTTTAGGTTCACCGAAATACCTCTATTGGAACAATCTCTCTATCGCGATAAGTCCCTAATACATTACCACCTCTAGGGCTATTATAAAAGCCATATTTCCTAATTACTTTATGAAGTTTTTTATTAATTTTTTCCGTATTTAAAAATCTATCTATTTTAGTTACTTTAGCTACTTTCACTAACGCATTTTCAAACTTTCCTCTATCTCTATCAGAAATTTCATGGACAACAGATAGTTTTGATAACATTCTGTAGAATAAAATATGCTTTTCGTGTTTCCACTTAGAAAATCCTTTATCTGGGAAACCATCTAGCGGGAAGATATCTAAAAATGGATTACAGTCAGTAGTACCAAATGTTACTACAGTAGCAGTATCACGGATAGAAGTATTTCCTAAATTATCAGTATGTGTTTTTAATAAGATATGTTTGGTAATTCCTTATCAGCAATTTTTATGAATTTATCATAGTCTTCTCTAGGCATACCTAAATCCATATCATCATCCCAAGGGATAAATCCACCATGTCTTATTGCTCCTAATAATGTCCCTCCAAGTGCATAATATGTCAAATTGTTCTTTTCACAAATATCTGAAAAGATCTTTAAAAGTTCTACTTCTTTCTTTTGTACTAACCTTACTTTTTCATTTATATCCATACTATCGTCTTCCATTTCTTATTATTTTATGCTATAATGTCTTTATTAAATATTAAGGTCTATGTTCTTGTTTGCCGACTTAAACATAGGCTTTTTCTTTTTTCCTAACTATCTATTTTATTTACTTCCTTCTCGTTTTAAAACAACCAGTATTGTTCTAAAAATAATTTTTATATCTAGCCTTAACGACCATTCTTCGATATATTTTAAATCTAGTTTTACAACTTCTTCAAAATCTAATATATTACTACGTCCACTAGTTTGCCACATACCAGTTATTCCCGGTTTTACCTGCATTCTCTTGAAATGGTGTAGCTCATATTTTTTATATTCATCATACGTTGGCGGTCTAGTCCCCACAACACTCATATCTCCTTTTAGGACATTGATAAATTGTGGTAGTTCATCTAGAGACCAATCACGTAGTTTTTGTCCAAATGGGAAAATCCTAGGATCATTATCCATTTTGAACATTAAATCTGATGATAGCTGATTTTTTTCTATCAGCTCTTTTTTTCTTTCCTCAGCATCCATATACATACTTCTAAATTTATATATTTGGAATTTTTTCCCATTTTGGCCCATCCTAGTTTGTTTGAATATCAACGGTCCTGGGGCTTCTTTTCTAACAATTGGATATATTATTATAGCAACTATCCCTGTTAAAATAATTCCAGCAATAGATAAAACTATATCCATCAAACGTTTAAATATCATCTGTCTTAATGTAGCTATTTTCATTGCTGATGTTAAATAAACATTATCCCCTTGGAATGTTACCACAGTATTAGCTCCTACTTCATTGATTATAGGGAGTAATATTAATTTTCATCGGAATACCTAGCAATTCAAATATTTGATATGTTTCACGCAAGTTGTTATGAGACGATAAATTAACATATATTTCATCTACCCTATGCGTTGATAAAAAGTATCTAATTTGATCTAAACCATGAATCACAGGTTTATTATTATATATGTATTCTTCAGAATCATTAGCATACCCCTAATACATTATAATTCGGTGGTAATTCTCCAATTTTATCAAGGTCTTCAAACTCAGATAAGATAATTATATTTCTACTATCATCATTATACTTTGAATTAATTCTTTTTATAACTGTTCTAAATATATATGTGAATACAAAAAAATCAATACCATGAATTTAGGTAATTCAAAAGCTTGACGAAAGATTATAGAAATACTCTCTTTCAAATATTGCTGTATAAAGAGGAGAATAGCGAAACTAGCTTTAACAGTATAGATAAATACCATTTTTCAACTCTACTAAATATCCACGTTCTCCAATCGTAGAATATTCTTCTCCCATAACTATTATAGAAGCGCTAATAACTACTAATACTACAGCTAGATATACACTTACCCTAGAACTCATATTAAAGTTAAATGTAGTAATATATGATATTAACAAACCAAGTATGTCAAAAAGCAAGAATAAAAATTTATTATTTTTTCTTACATAATACATATTTGTTACCTACTTATTTCTTCTTTTTTCTTTTTATCTTTCGGCTCTTCTTTTTTACCATAATCCCCGTAACCACCATAGCTACCATATCCTCCGTAGCCTAAGTCACGTTCTTCTACTTTATTTAAAATTACCCCAAGGAATTTTGAACCAGCCTTTTCAAGTTGATCTTTTGCTCTTTCTAAAGCTTTTTTCTTAACTTTATTTACTTCTACTACAGTTATAAAGCCATCACATTTTTTCGCGATAATCGCAGCATCAATAACAGCACCAATAGGTGGTGTATCAATAATTATATAATCATAATATTCTTTAAATACATCAATCATAATATTGAAGTTTTTATTTTGTAGTAAACTTGTTGGACTAGGTGGAACTTTCCCTGCAGGGATAATATTTAAGTTCTCAACGTCTGTTTCATAAATTACATCTTCAATAGCTGCTACCCCTGATAAATAACTAGTAAGACCCGTTATTTTGTTAGTAAATTTGAATCTACCTGCCATAACAGATTTTCTTGTATCAGCATCTACTAAGATAGTTTTATACCCTAGTTCCGCCAGTGAAATTGCTATATTCACAGAAACTGTACTTTTCCCTTCGTTTTCACTTGTTGATGTTAGTGCAATAACTTTTATATCTTTTCCTAAAAACTGAATATTTGTTCTTAGCGCATTATAATACTCTGTATTAGTTCTATCTACTATTCTTTCATTCGTTAACAAATTGATTTGCGACATAATCTTCTCCTATTTTTTATTTGTACTTGGGATAACACCTAAAAGTACTAGATTCATTGTTTCTTCAATATCTTCTGGACGTTTGATTCTATCATCCATAAGTTCTATTAACACTACTCCACCAACCGCTAAAATAAATCCTAATAACGCTGCTAGTACTGAATTTAAATACATTAGGTGAACTTGGTGTTAAAGCTGCTTCTGCTTGCTCTAAAGTTGTTACGTCTTCTATTTTTGTAACTTCTTTAATTTTATCTGCTGACACTTCTCTTACAGCATTAGCTAAATCACGTGCTTTTTGCGGATCTTTATCAGTTACAGTAATAGAAATTATACGTGTATCTTTTGGAGCATCAACGCTAATTTTTTTAGCAAGCTCTCCAGGAGTTATTTGTAATTTATTTTTTGCTACTACATCACTCATAACACTATTTGATAAAATAATTTCTTTATAGTCTTTAACCAATAATGTACCTAATTGAACGTCTTGTGTAGTAATGGCTTGATTATCTTTTTTCTGATTTACTACGTATACTCTTGTTGTACTATTGTATTTTGGTGTTGCAATAAACAAGCTATACATTAGTGCCCCAGCTGTGAAAACTAGCGTTGTTAACACTATTATTAGTTTTTGACTCCATATTCTTCTTAATAACAGCATTATATCTATTTGTACAAAATCTTTTTCTTGATTATCCATTCTTGGCTTCTCCTCTTTTCCTTATATAATTTTATTCATTAATAGTCGTTCTTGGTTTTTTGAGAATAATTCAAAAGCATATGTTGTTCCATATTTTTTCTCGATTATATTGAATGCTTCTTCCATATACGTTCGTCTAGTAGTCATATTGTGCATATCACTAGCAATAAAATGAACTAGTTCGGCATCTAAATATTTTTTAGCACGTTTTTTGTAGTTTTTATGTTTATCTCCAAATAACTTCGGTTTAAGTATACTTGCAGCATTGATTTGAACTAAACACCCCATATTAACTAACTCTTGCGCTTTTTTCTCATCGAGATTGTTATATCTTTCTATGTGAGCAATTACCGGCGTAAGACCTAATTGAAGTATATTGTTTAATGCATTGTACATTTCTTTATAGCGTATTTCATAAGAAAATTCTATTAATATATAGTCTGTCTGTGCTAGCGTTTCATAGTTACCACTCTCTATTTTTGCGATTTCACCTTCTCTATAAAAAACTTCACTTCCTAGATATACCTCTAAATCATCCGCTACTTCACGAGCAATTTCCTCAACTCTTGCAAAATTTTCTTTAATAACTTCATTAGATGTTTCAAACATCCCACGTCTTCTATGAGGGGTAGCAATTATAGTACGTACCCCTTGTTTATAACTTTCTTCTAATAGTTTTCTAGTATCACTTTCATCACTAGCGCCGTCATCAACACCAAAGATTATATGTGAATGAATATCAACTATCCTTATTCCTTCTCTCATTTATTTTCCTTCCAATACATTTTTAATATTTTCTTTTACTTCATTTAAACTCTTATCATCTATTTGTGTCATATATAGATTTGCCTCAGGCATTGCATAAGATGTTAATCCCATACTTCCCGTTCCTGTTAATGCTTGAGAACTTACAATATAATCTTTTCCAGCACTTAACTGCTCATTCGCAAGTCCCATAGCTGTCTCAAGCGGCATATTAGTTTGAATAGATTCTGTCAACTCTTTAATTATGCTGTTATAATTTGAAAGAGCCTCTTTTGTTGATAATTTTTTAATCATCGCAGTAATAACTTTCTCTTGGTTTTTACCTCTATCGTTATCTCCATCAGTTAAGCTATAACGTTCTCTTACAAACGCTAATGCGTGTGCAGAGTCAAGATGTAACATACCAGGTTCAAAATTATAATTTCCTATGTGCGATACAAAACTTTGATCATTATAAACATCTACACCACCTATAATATCAACGATCTTAGTAAATGATGTAAAGTTAAGTCTAGCATAATAGTCTATCTTAATATCATATAGATTCTCTAAAGTATGGATAGAAGCATCAACTCCATATATACCCGCATGCGTCAATTTATCATACTGGTTATTTCCACCATCAGCTATTTTCACATATGAGTCCCTAGGTGTTGTTGTTAATAATATCTTACCTGTTTTTTTATTGACCGTCATTATTATATTTACATCAGAACGAGATACTGAAGATATTGGACCGTGATGTGTCTATACCACTTATATAAACATTAAAATGTATCTCCAACTTTTTCATTACCTTTTGAATCTACTTGTTTTGTTATTTTAAGTTCATATATTTTTCTTAGTTTTTTCGCTAAAGTCTGGGTATTGACTAGTCACAAAACTTTCATGTGCACTGTTTAATACCATAGCCTTGCTAGTACCTTTTTCTAGACTTTCATAAGAGCTAATATAACTTTTTTCTTCCACTAAATCTAATGATTTATTGTTGTTTTTCGCACGAATATCTTTCATTAGCTTATTGATATTATCTCCATCACTTGATACTGGAGCTGCTACATCAGCACCACTCAAATCATTTATCGAATTAATATCACTATCTTTTGGCACTACTACACTCATAGTATATTCACTTACCGCTGCCGTACTATTTAAATTATCAAATAAGTTAATCGCAGTTCTAAATTGTGAATATGTAAATACAAGTACTATATTCATTATTACTAACAGTATTGTAGTAAGTACTTTCACCTTTCTTTTAACCACAGAGTATAGTCCCCAGTAATAGTACCAACAAAGTACTTATCGCTATAATATAGTTAACTCCTCTAAAGTCCAGGAAATTATGTGAAAACATCGTCCACAGAACTATAGCTCCTAGTACTAATAAAGCTATAGTTAGCAACCCGTTAACTACTCTAAAGCCATCTATCTTCGACTCTTCTATACCACTATTTCTCGTTCTTCTGCTCATTTTTCCTTCTCTTCCTCTTTTCATTTTTTTATTAAGATTCCACAAAAAACAAGGGATAATTTTAAATGTAAATTACTCTAATAAATAGTAAATCTGCCTTTGTATTTACTATCCCCAACTATTTACTTAAATTATCCCTTATTTTCTCTTAATCTTATAGAATTTTTTTCTATGCATTTTATATCTAAAATTCCTTTGGCCTTCTTTAATTCTCCATCAATTTGGTAATGTTTTTGATCAGTCTCAATCTTTATTTTTTTTGTTTTTATATATTTTACACCTCTCATCTTCTGATGTTGTTTTAAAGAAGGCATATATAATTATAGACAAAAGTTCTAAACTTCATATCATTCATTACCATCACATGAAGAAATCCATCTTGACCATTTGCGGTGTCAGAAAATTTTATACCTCCACCTTCATAAGGCTGAATCATGATATTAAATAAATAGATATTACTACTTTCTAATTTCCCCTCATCATACTCCGCCTTTACATAGTATTTTTTCAGCGACAACAAACTTAAAATCCCGCAATAAATGTAAATATACTTCTTTAGATACTTTTTTAACTTAGTTTGTTTTTCACGTTTTATTATATCCGCATTAAACCCTATATCTAATCCAGAACAAAATTTCTCCCCATTCACACTAGCAACATCATATATACTTACTTTATTTGATTTTATTAAATCCATTATATTTTCTGATTTTAGTGCCAGTGATCTTGCTAAATCATTACCTGAACCTTTTGCTAAATAGATAATCTTTTCATCATGATAGTTGTTGATGACTTCATTAATTGTTCCATCTCCCCCTATAACTATCAATTCTTCTGATGAAACTTTCATCCATTAGTTCCTTAGCGGTAATAGTTTTTGACGTTCTATGAACTTTATAAGCTATTTTTCTCCGCCTTAAATATTTTTTCTAATTCAGATAACTTTTTTACAGAATTTTTGCTGTTTGTATTTACGATTATTTCGATCATTTTATCCTTTCTAAAAAAACACTTTCTCACTGTCTATTATATACTATTATATGTCTTAAAAACTAGTTAGAAGCATTAATAAATTATAATTATTTTAGATTATTTTTTTAAAAAAATTTGAATAAGCTCTAATCATTGATAAATTAACGTTTTTATATCGAAAAAAACAAACCTATATTTTTCTGATAATTCTTATCTATATTCTTGTTATTATATCTATATCATAATTTTAATTTATTTTTAAAAATATAATTTCCTGTGTAATTCGTTTCAAAATTCTATAAAAGCCCTTTATTAAAAAGTGATTTTTTTATACCAAAAAAATTAATTATTTTATATAAATTTCTAATACTTTATTCCCTTAACATAAAACAATCCTCTGAAATTTTTCATTTCAGAGGATTATTTTCATTATTCTTCATTACTTTCCAATATTTTTATCAACTTCTTCAGAATGACCCACTTCCTCAACTTGCTGCGCATCATCACTCATAAGAATTTCAATATTAGCTTTTTTTCATTATTATTAATAATCAACCTTGCAAATATTTTTTTCTCCCATATTTCTAATACTTTCATAATCTACTTTGTAATCTTTTTATTTTAGCTTTACTTGTAAAAGCTAACTTATCTTTTTCCAATATTATTTTTTTCATATAAACCACGGGCATCTGCATTTTTTTACTTTTTTTGAACTATCTCTTTATATTTTTGGATTATTTTTTTCATATAAATAACCCCCGCTACTGCTGTAATCAATGTTACCGCCCCTACTAAATCTCTTTTCTCATAGTTCCGCCTCCTTTTTTTAAACATATAAAATTTCACATTTATAAAAACAACATGGATATTCATTATCCACAAAAAAAGTATATTTTATACTTTACTATTGATAATAACTCTTTTTTTCTTTTTTTCAACTATAAATCTCTCTCTCCTCTATAAACCTCCGACTCTTCTTAAATAAAAAAATTCGTGCTTTCTCGTATATACAGTGCTATAATAAATTTATACATTAACTGAGAGGTATTTATTTATATGAAAAAAATCTATTCTTGTTATGACTTATGGTTCACCAGAAAGTTATGATTTCAATGGGATATGCGAGTTTTTTTACTAACATTAGAAAAGGAAAACGTCCTAATGACGATGAAATAAACTTATTGCTAGGCAATTATTTAAAAATTAAACAATCACCACTTCAAGAAATTACAAAAAAAGAAGTAGAATTACTTAGAGATGAATTAGGTGAAGAATATTCAATATACTTTCGCAAAATAAATTCTCAAGACCATTTATTCCAGATGTTATCAAAACTATGGAAAATGATGGAATAGAGCAATGTATTTGTTTAGTACTAGAACCTCATTACTCTATTTATTCAATAATGGGTTACGAAAGATTTATTAAAAGTGATAAAATCAAATTTAATATTATAAAATCATGGTACGAAGAAGAAGAACTTATTAACTATTGGGTAGACGAAATTAAAAAAATCATAGAAAACGACATAAAAACTGATAGCTATAAGGCAATTTTCACAGCACATAGTGTTCCAGAAATTGCATTTAAGTTCAATGATCCATATGTTGAACAAGTTTATAATATGACTGATATTATCGCAAATAAATTAGATTTACACCCTGATAATTATGTAAATACTTGGCAAAGTGAAAGTGATATCGGTATGCCGTGGATAAAACCTGATGTTTTAGAATATTTAAGAGCTCAAGAGAAACATCCAGAGCACTATATATTTATTCCATTAAGCTTTATTAGTGAGCACGTTGAAGTATTGTACGATAACGATGTTGAATGTAAGGAACTTTGTGAAGAATTCGACGTTAAGTACCACCGACCACCTATGCCTAACTATGATCCAAGATTAATTAAGGCATTGGTTTCAACTATTAGAAAGCACGAAAACAATAAGTATACTTTCCACAACCCAGAAAAATCAACCTTTGATGAATTCAAAGAAAGCGAACCAAAAATGCCGGAGTTTGTTAAAGAAATGTTAGCTAAACGAGAAGCAAATAATACTGGATCAAATCAAGGAAATAGTCAAGAAATGCCAGATTTCGTTAAAGCAATGTTAGGAATAAAAAAGAATAACTAATATCAATAAAAGGTCTAGTAATCTAGACCTTTTTATTTTTTAAAAATTTTAAAAGAAAAAAATAATAATTAATTTATTTTCCATTTATTATTTTTTTATTTTTTTATCCTATTTTAATATATTTATACTATTTTTCCTTTCCTTATTTTTATTTACAAAAAGATACATAATATTTTTTTAATATAATGGATATTTTTCTAAAATATAATTTTACATTTTACATGTAATAATAATTATATTATCACTTCATCATTTTATTAATATAATCGCTTTAAATCATTATACTACAAGCTTTCAATTGTTATATATCATTTATTTTATCATTATTATATGTTATAATATATGTGTAAAGAATATTAGGAGGAACCTTTCTTATGAAAAAAATTAAAAGACTGTCACTAGGTTTATCAAGCCTTCTATTAGCTACTACTTTAGTAGGTTGCAGCGACAATACTGCACGTACTTATAAAGATGGCAAAGAAGCCGATGTGGAAAAAGCAGCAATTAAGCTAGTAAACGCCGTTAAAACTGGTGGTTATAATCTTATGAGTGCAGATGAGCTTAAAAAAGCTCTAGACACTAACGAAAGTATGATTCTTGTTGATACTATGCCAGCTGATAGTTTTAAAAAATCTCATATTAAAACAGCTGTCAACGCAGTTTTACCAACTAAACTTGATGAAGTAAAACCAGAAGAGAAAGAAGCTTTCTTAAAAGCTTTAGGTGATGATAAAGATAAGAAAATCGTTCTTTATTGTGGATTTGTAGGATGCGAACGAAGTCATGTTGGCGCACTTATCGCTAAAGAAGCAGGTTTCAAAAATGTCTATAGATTCCCGGGCGGAATTGCCGCATGGTTAGATGCAGGAAACAGTGTTGAGAAATAACATAAATACAGTTGGAATTTGTGGATAATAAATGAGGAGTTACCTCACAAATACTTTTTATATTGCATAGGGTTAAAACAAACAGTTATTGTTGCTGGGCAAATTAACTATAGTTAACCACCTCGGCAAAAGTCAATCCTATTTTCTAAATTTATTCAAAAAATTCCGCCCCCCTGGGTTGGCTAGCAATAGTCAACCCTCCCTTTTTTAATAAAAACTCTATATTTATCAATAGCCTTTACTACGATAAATATAGAGCTTTATTTTTTATTCTTTCTACCGAATTTAAATATATCCTCTTTAAACAACGGAACATTATCAAAAGTATTCACCCTTATAAAATGGATGACATTTCAGTAATCTTTTAACGGTTAAATATGTCCCTAAAAAAAATCCAAATTTCTGATAACTCTCTACTGCATAACTTGAGCAAGTAGGAGAAAATCTACAGCGAGGCTTCGTGTAACGAGATATATATTTTCTGTATAAATTAATTAAAAATATGCATATTTTAGCCATGTTCTCCTCCTGCGTTTTCTTTTATTCTAACAACATAAATAAAAATATTGCAAACTTGAAACTCAGATATAATTATTCTAACAACAATACTCTATCCTCTAACTTCTTATATGGATATCAATTCTCAATAACTATCATAAGTAACAAACCTTTACAACTATTTTTTTCAGTGCTATAATCAATAATATACATTATATACAAAGGAGATAAATATTATGGCACATAAAACAGATTTAAACAAACTTGTAGCAAACTTAACAGTTCTTTATACTAAATTACATAGCTTCCACTGGTATGTATCTGGTCGCAGCTTCTACACTCTACACGGAGTATTCGAAAACTACTATAACTACACTACAGAAACTCTTGATGAAGCTGCAGAAAGATTATTAGCTATTGGAGGGCGTCCAGTTTCTACACTTAAAGGTGCTTTAGAATTAGCTACTATTAAAGAAGCTACAGAAAAAGAAACTACTTCTGAAATGGTTGCAGAAGTATTCCACGACTTTGAATTATTAATTAACGATTTATCAAAACTTATGGAAAGTTCAGAAGCTGAAGGAGATCAAGGAACATCTGATTTTGCTTTAGGAGTTAAAACACAATTAGAAAAAAATGTTTGGATGCTAAAAGCTTACCTTGCATAATCAAAATTAATTATATAAAATTTAAATTATTAAATAAAAATATTTGATAGTAGCTTCAGGCTACTATCAATTTTTTTAAAAAAATTCTAAGCACTTTCTATTTACATACTTTTTAGTTTGGGTTTATAATAAAACTATAAAAATTTAATTATCTTCGGGGCAGGGTGAAATTCCCGACCGGCGGTTAAAGTCCGCGAGCGCAAAGCTGATTTGGTGAAATTCCAAAACCGACAGTACAGTCTGGATGATAGAAGATATAGTCGTATTCACTTAACTTATTAATTGATAAATATTTGTTTATGATATTTTCAATTTATATTTTAACCGAATCAACCATACCTTTAGTCCCGCTTTAGTATATTATTTGAAGCGTGATGAAATAAGAATAATGATATTTATCTATCTCTGATAGATTTATTTAGCTACCCTTATTACATCACCTTTACATAATTGGAAGGCGGTTATTTTTTTGCCTATGAAGATGGAAAGAGGTTCAATATGTACAAAAAAAATATTCATTCACTTACACTAAGTGGAATGCTTGCAGTTATTGCACTACTTCTATCTTTCTTTAGCTTTGCGGTACCATTTTTACCACCGTTTCTAAAGTTTGATTTTACATTTATACCATTGTTTATGGCTCTATTATTAATAGACTACAAACATGCACTTTTAGTTTCTTTACTAAAAAACTTCTTGCATTTTGCGCTTATTACACATGAGCCAACTGGAGCCATAGCTAACTTAGCTGTAGAATTTATCTTCTTAAGCATCATTGTTTTATTCTACAAAAAAGGATTCACTAAGGTTATTATCGGTGGCGTAGTAGCTACTTTAGCAATAACAGCATTTATGTCTCTATTCAACTACTTTGTTCTTTTACCAGCATATGGTTATATTATGGACTTAGCTGATATTACAAAAAACGTTAAAACTATTGTAACTGCAGGAATTATTCCATTCAACCTTCTTAAAGGTGCATTAGTTACATTCTTATTCTTCGTAACAATCAAAGTTTACGAAAATATACCTACTACAATTAAGGCAAGATTTTTCATAAAATTAACAAAATTAGAGGAGTTGACAAAATGTCAACTCCTCTTTATTTTTATAGATATTCTATTTTATCTACTTTTTTTCCTCGTTATTATTTTTGAGTATTTGTCGTTTGATAGTTTGTACCATCTACATTTTGGTTAAATGTATCTTGACCTTGGCTATATTGATTATTTTGCGTACTGTAAGGATATCCTCCATTAGTCATATACGGATTAAACGGCAGTTGCTCCGGCTCTTTTCTTACAAATAACATAATAGCTACGATTAAGTATGGTATATAAATTAGGAAGAATAGTAAAAATGAAAATAACCCTACTCCTATCGCAGTTAATAAAAATAACACACCTGATACTATTCTAGACTTCATTGTTAATGTTGCCACCAAAGCAAGTACAGCTAATACTAAAAATATAATAAAGCCTACTTTAAAAGCTATATCTAACGTTCTTGCTGCATCCGCTGCTGTTTGTCCAGGAGGTGCCTCTCTTAAATAACCTTTTATAAAGTCTGGATTTTCCGCTAGTTGTTTTCCTAATCCTGTAAAAATTGCTAACCCTAACGCTCCTGTGAAAATAAATAACAATGCATTAGCTATCCACGCTAAAACTTTTTCTGTTGTTCTTTTAAATGGTTGCATATTAATCTCCTTTTATATATATAAAACAATTATAACATAAAACTATAATTATATATAGCTATTTTTGTATTATAGGAGAATATTAAAATGTAGATTTTTTTCTGTAGTATTTCCTATTTTTGAGAAATATTATATAATTATTAGTACCTTTTAATATCTCTTTTTTTCTTCGTGTTTATACTTTTTTTATTAATTTTTATATAAAGGAGAATGAATTATGAAAAAAATTCATCATAATAAACAAGAAAAAAAGTGTTTATCTCAAGGAAAAAAAATATAATTTATTAAAAACTATAGACAATAGGTATTACTATACAAAAAAATTAGATCAAAAAAATAAATTAATACATTTTTTTCTAGTTATGATACTGAGAGCTTTTAACGCTGTTAATCAGGTTAGAGATACTAGGTCTTTACCAAGCCAACTTTATGAAACAAAAGAAATTTATAATGCATTATATAAGGCTATAAATAAGCTAGATAAGAGTGAAAAAGTAATAATTTTGGGGCATATATTTTAAAAAAATTATTCCTCAGAAAATTAGCTAGTATCAGACATACAAACGCTATGGCTATAAGTAGACAAAGGGATAAAATACTTAAGAAATTAAGAAAAGATCTTATTAAATTTGATGATTATTATTAATTTTTTTGTTACAAACCTTAGATTTTTTTAAGGTATATATATGAGAGGAGTCTTTTTAGGGAGGTAAAAAAGTATGAAAGACTATAATCTTTCTGATAAACAGGAAGAAGAATTTCAAAAATTAGTTGAAGAAAAACAACAATTAATACTATTAGCCTTAAAAAAGGTTAACATCGCACCCTAAAGATTATAGGGAGTTCTATGGGTTTGCGTTAGATGGTTTACTTGTTAGTTTTTTTGATTCTAGAAGCTGGGGAGATTAAAAAAGATGATTTTGATAAATTTTTCTTTTTCAACAATGAAAAGAAAAAAATTATCGATGAAATCCGTCGTAGAAATCGACAAAAAAATAATTAATTTTTGAAGAGGTAGAAAAAAACTACTCTATTTTTCTGAACCTGACTTTAATATTATAAAGTTTGAATTTTTTTCAAGTATAGATAGCGAATTGACAGATCAAGAAAAAGAGTTTTTTTAGTACATTTATGAAAACTAATAATTTTGATAAAACTATAAAATTAAGAAAGATTTCAAAATCACAAGGTTATAGATTATTAAAAAGTATAAAAAAACAAATGTACCACCACTTTGCTAAATACAAAACACAATTAAAATAAATAAATGTTTCACTCCTCTCAAAAAGGTGTTTTTAAAAAGAGATGTATATTAAATAAAATTATTCAGTAATTTATACTTTTCTTTTTGAAACACCTCTTTGTTTTCAATTGATTTTCCATTGATTCTAGTTTAAAAATTACTATGATGTTTTTAAATAACATATTATAAAATTTATTTAGAACTTTGCAAACAATTAGAAAGAGGTGTTTTTTTATGCATGATATGACCAAAGGTCCTATATTATCAAAAATAATACACTTTTCTATTTTTATTTTTATTGGAGGGCTACTTCAAAACTTATACCTAATTATTGACTCTATTATTCTTGGACATTATGTAGGAGAAAGTGGAATAGCAATCGTAGGTGTCGCAAACCCTATTAACTTCATTGTTATGGGATTTCTTATTGGTTCTGCCTACGGTTTCGGGGTAATTATGGCCAGAAGCTTTGGAGCTGGTGATTTTAAAGAGTTTAGGAAATATTTCTTTAACTCTATTATTTTATCTATTATTATCGGAATAGTATTTACTATTGTTCTATCATTAGTCAACTCTTATCTTCTTGAGCTTATTAGTACTCCAGCTGAGTTGTTTGATGGTGCACATAAATTCTTATTTATATTATATATAGGTTGTGCTTCTTCTTTAATTTACAATTTATTCGCTGCTACTCTTAGAAGTATTGGTAATAGTTTTCACTCCTGTCTTATTCTTATTACTTTCAGTCGTAATAAATGCTATTTTAGCTTATGTTTTTGTTGCTATATTTGGTTGGGGAGTAGAAGGAAGCGCGGTGGCAACTATAATCGCACAGGCCGCTTCGGCTCTTTGTTGCTATATTTATATAAACAGAAAATACCCTCAAATACGACTTACTAAACAAGATGCTGTATTAGATATCTCTCATATGAAAAATCTTATTTTACAAGGTGCTCCTATGGGAATGCAGTTTTCTTTTACAGGTATCGGACTAATAGTTGTTCAAAAATTTCTTAATGGATTTGGAACTAACTATATCGCCGGATACAGTGTAGGTGTACGTATTCAAAATATTGTATCTTATGTCTACGTTGCTTTAGGTACTGCTATTTCAACATTTATTAGCCAAAACATCGGAGCTAAAAGAATGTACCGCATACCAAAAGCCGTTAAATATACGACATTAATTACAATAGGTTGCGCTATTTTTAGTACAATTGTTATTAGATTCTTCGGACCAAACTTTATTTCATTATTTACTACCGCACCTAACGAAGAATTAACACATGCTACAGTAACCTACTTTAACAACGTTACTCTTGCCTATATTCCTTTAGGCCTTATAATACTTTATCGTAGTGCATTACAAGGATATGGATTCCCTATTACTGCAATGATGGCAGGTATTATCGAGTTAATCAACCGTGTTGTTATAGTAATCTTCCTTACAGATTCTTTCGGATTCTTAGCAATCTGTCTTGCAGACTCTGTAAACTGGGTAATTACTGCAGTATTCCTACTAACAGTATACTTTATAGCTACACGTTCACATAAAAATAAGAATAAAGAGTTTTATATAGAACCTAGTATATAAAAGAAGTGACTTGATAAAATTCAAGTCACTTCTTTTATTTTATTAATATTATATTTTTCCTAAATATATCTTCTTGTTGTGCTTTTAAATTATATATGCGAGATACTTTTATATCATGAACAAAAATAACCGCTAGTCTTACTATTTAAAAACTGGTACTAAAGTAATATTGCTTTTGATTATTTATTTCTCGTATTATACTAGCTTTATCTTCTTTAGCCGCTAATATTCTAAATACTTTTGTTCCAAAAAAATTCGTTGTAATCAGCTTTTGTTGTATTAGTTAATATGTGTAATAATATTCTTTTGGATTTTTCTTTTTGCTATATCTTTTTGTAGATATACTATTTACCAGCTCTTGATAGTTATCGGCTATATTCGCCATGTCATATATTCTATTTTCTAGACCTTCATTGACATCATATATGTTTTTTTAACCCCACTTTTCCTAGAGATAATATCTTATATTTTTATTAAGTCAAAAAGTCCTCTTCCGATAAAAATTTTTGCTTGCTCGAATATTTTCAATCATTTCTTTAGATAAATAGTTTGATACCACGCTATTATTTATATTTTTTTCCTAATTGCTGTGGCGCTTAAGAATTGTTTATCTTCCACCTCTTCTTTATTAAGCCCTTGACCTTCTCTTTTAACCGGCAAAAGTTTAATATGAGGCGCATATTTACGAATATTTTTTTATAATAACTATACGCTAAAATAAAGTTTGGGATATCATTTTGTAACCCTAGTATTTTTACTATTAATAGTCGCAAAGTTATATCCTTGTTTTAATAATTCTCTATACTGTACTTCCGTTATCTTCTGTTGTTTATTATAAATTTCTTCAAACGTTTCTATAGAAGTATCTTCTGTTCCAAAGATAAGATGTGTAATTCCTGAATTCGATAAAATTTCTATACTTTTTTTGGCAAAATCATCACTATAAGCAACACTTGCCAAATAAGGAAGAGCAATCACCATATCACAGCCTGCTCGAACAGCTTCTTCCGCTCGAATATAACCATCTACTATAGCTACTCTCCTCTTTGCGTGAAAAATTCGCTCATAACACAGACAATTTCTCCCCCACCATTTTTTTCTATTATATTTTTTGCTTGATCTATTAAATATTTATGACCACTGTGAAGTGGATTAAATTCAGCTATTATTCCTATACGCATATTTCCCCTCTTGATTAAAACACTTTCAATTATTTGACTAGACAATTCTATTGTGTTATATTTAAAGAACAAAGAGTATTCATAATTCTATCCTAATTTTAATAGAGCAACTAGATTTTTCTAGTTGCTCTCATTTTTATCATTACTATTAGTTGAAGTTGAATTGTCTAAATATATATCAACTGTCCACCCTAATACTGAACCATCGTCAGCTGCTACTTTACTTACAGAGAATTGTCTTGATTTACGATCTTCTTTAGCAAGACGCGCAACCTCACTATTCCCAAACTCCATAGCTTCTTTTTGTGATTTAAACACTTTTCCTGTTGTTCCTAATCCTTCATTTCCAGAAATCTTTTTCCCACCATACTCTTGTGATTTTATTACACCACTAGATGCATTAGAGCTACTTGACCCATGGCTAGGGCTTGTGATTACATTCTTAGCATTGTTATTCGATGATTGCTTAGATTGTGAACCAGATTGTTGCTGATTTCCTTGACTTTCTTGATTAGTACTGTTGTTATCATCTTTTTTATCTTCTCTTTTATTTGATGATTCTTCTTTATTATTTGATTTATCTTCATTTTTACTTTCATTCTTTTCTGTAACTTGGTTATTAGTCTTTTTCTGATTATCCTCTCCGTTAAAATAACTAACACCAAAATAGACTACACCTACAACTACTATTGCAGACACAAGTCCTATCATTATTTTTAAATAGTTTATTATTTTTTTCATAGTTAGTTTTTTTCCTCTATCAGATAATTTTTCATATTTTTATTATAACACTAATTTTAATAATTAGCTAAGATTTATATAAATTTTTCTATTTTTTTAGTGTTATTTCAAAGATTTTTTTCCCAGCTCTTTAACCAACGATAGTTAGTTAAAACTAAGCATTTACAGTATATAATTAGAACATTAATTTTTTAAAAAACTAACTTAAGCTCTGTACTTGCACACAACTTAAGTTAGTTAAACTTATTTTTTTGGTTTAATATTTACAGTTACTTCACCTTTATTATTGCGTCCTAAAGTGTACTCGTAACCTTTTTATTCTCTTTAGCTAGACGATTAATTTCTTCGTCAGCATATTTGTGTGCATCTTGAGAGTTTTTAAATGTACCTGGTGTTGAAGATGTTGAAGCATTTGAACTGCTATTATCTTCACTTGGTCTTGATGTGTTAGTGTTTCTATTACTATTTGAGCTATTGTTTCTTGAGCTACTATTTGATGATCTATTGCTTCTATTTGAGTTATTATCTCTATTTTCTCTTGAACTACTATTAGAAACATTGTTATCAGATGAGTTATTTGAAGAGTTGTCTGAAGAGTTGTTGTCTGAGTCTTGACCTTCTCTATATTTTTGCTCATCAGTTTTATTATCATCAGATGAAGACTCATCATCTTTGTTGTCAGATGAAGATTCTTTGTCCTTGTCCTTATCTTTGTCTTTATCTTTGTCTGTAGTTGTCGTTGAATTTTCACTCGATTTTTTACTTGATGAACTATCCCCACCAGAGAAATAACTTATCCCTATAAAGATAGCACTGCATAAAAAGATCGCTAGAACAATCCCCCATAAAACTTTTAATAATTTGTTATCCTTCACTTTTATCAGTCCTTCTTCTTTATTTTTTCAAAATTTCCAATACAAAACCATAACTTTTCAAAACCTATCACCTTACATTATAGTATTTGTACCTTAATAATAATTAAAACTCCTTTAAATGTGTATATTAAATTCCGGTTTAATCACATTTCACACTTTTTCAGTGAATATATTATACCACATTTTCATTATAAATTCACATTAACTTTACTAATTTTTATTTTTCTTAAACATTTTTTGGGAAATTTTTGAATTTTTCCTTCGATATATATAGTGTCAGAGGCCTAAGACAAAAAAACAAATAATATATAAAAGGAGATTTTTACATGAGAATATTAAAAAAAGTTTTAAAATTAAACTACGCCGAAGAAAAAGGTGACAAACAAGTCGTAAAAGCTATACTTTCGACGCTAACACTACTGTCGATGAGACTACTTTTAAAAGATGTTGGAGATAATATCGGAAAATTATTATCAAAAAAACTATCGATAATATAACTGTAACAACTAAAGAACTTATCTAATAAAGGAGAACTAAACTATGCAAAAATTAAATTTATACTTTACTACTGCAGATAAAAAAATCTTATCATATTACATTAAATTATCCAAAAGATAATTTAACAAAAGCGGAGGCTGAAGCTGTAGGGTCAAAAAAATTATTGCTACAAAAGTTTTTTTAATAATGAAAAAAACGCACACTAGCAGAATTTAAAAAGCCTCTTATGTAACTACTGAAGAAACTATTCTTCAATAATTTGGAAGGAGGCAGGGTGCAGCGAAAGTCGCACCTTTTTTTATGATGGATATTCTTAATTTTATTAATACTGTAGGTTTTCCCAATATTTGTTGCGGTGTTTTTTATAGTAAAACTAGATAAAACCTTACAAAACATTGGAAAAAGCGTTAATGATTTAATTAAAATTATCGAAATTAAATTAGATAGTAAAACTACCAACTTAAAATAAAGGAGGATTCTTATGGCTACACAAGAAGCTATGGTTAATTGGGCTAAAAATAATCTTTATCGTTGGATTGATATGGATGGTATGTATGGAGCACAGTGCGTAGACCTTACTATGGCATATACGCAATACTTTGGTAATTATCGTATGTTTGGCAATGCTATTGATTATCTGAAAAACCCACTTCCTAAAGGTTGGCGTAGATATTTAAAAGGAGAAACTACTATAGCACCAGGCGATATAGCTATTTGGCAATGGGGGCCTTGGGATATATACGGTCATGTCGGTATTGTTATCAAAGTACAAGGCAATATAATTACCTCTGTAGAGCAAAATGTTGACGGCACTCCTTCTCGAGGTGGTACAGCTAAGTTGATGACAAGAGATGATACTCACCTAGTAGGGTTTATTAGACCGTGCTACGACAACGAGGATGCATGGCAACGAACAGATGAAACTGGACAATTCAAAGTTAATGTTACTTCTATCAACGTTCGAGATAAACCTAGCATCCAAGGTCATGTAGTAGCTAATTACTCCTACGGAGAAAAAGTCAACTACGATAGTTATATCATGAATGAAGGTTTTATCTGGATCAGCTATCTTTCTTATTCTAATGAACGCCGCTATATGGCTACAGGCAACTGTAAAAACAACATCCGCACTAGCTACTGGGGAAGTTTTAGTTAAACAACAAAAAAATCCTTAAAGTTCAAAAGACTTTAAGGATTTTTGTTATTAAATACTATTTATTTTTTCTGAAAAGTTTAGTGAAGCAATTAATAATACTGCACCTAATAACGCACCTACTACTAATGCAAGTAAGTACATTAATGGATTACTTACCGCACCTACTGCTATCGCGAAGATACCACCGTGCGGTGCTTTTGATACAGAACCAAATACCATACTTAATGCTCCTGCAACTCCACTTGATAAGAATAATGGTGGAATTACACGTAATGGATTACTTGCTGCAAAAGGAATAGCTCCTTCAGTAATAAATGCTAACCCCATTACATAGTTCACTAATGCACCACTACGTTGAGATTTTGGCCAGATAGATTTTATTAATTGTTGCTGAAACAGCAATCGCTAATGGAGGTACCATACCACCAATCATTACTGCCGCCATTACATCACTACCTGCTGTTCCTGAAGCAGTTAGAAGGGCTGTACCTGTTACATATGCTGCTTTGTTAATTGGACCACCCATATCGATAGCCATCATTGCTGCAGCTACGAAACCAAGGATGAATTTTCCACTTCCACTTAAACCACCTAAGAAACTTTGTAATCCCTACCATAACTGACGCCATTGGAGCGTTAATTACATAAATCATTAATATACCCATGATTAGTGATCCCTAAGATAGGGAATAAGAAGATTGGTTTGATTCCATCTAATGAACGAGGCATCCATTTGAACGCTAGTTTAAGGAATGAAATTATTCCTCCAGCTAAGAACCCAGCTACTAATGCTCCTAAGAATCCTGATGGTGTGTACGCTAATACATCACTTTTCAGACTAAGAATACTTGGATCAGCTAGGATACCACCGACCATACCAACAATAAACCCTGGTCTGTTCGCAATACTACGTCCAATGAATCCAGCAAGGATCGGTAACATCATACTAAATGAAATTTTACCTAAGTAGAATAACACTTCAGCATATTTATTATAGCTTGGATCTTCTGGATTAAATGAGTTAATACCCCAAATAAATGATATCGCAATAAGAATACCACCAGCTACTACGAATGGTAGCATATTACTTACACCTTCCATTAGGTGTTTATAAGTTTGACGCCAAATGCTTTCATCTCCAGCAGAATCTTCTGCTTCATCTTCTGCTCCATCGTGATTATAAATTGGTGCTTTACCATCTAAAATAGTTTGAATAAGTTCTTTTGGTTTATTAATACCATCAGCAACTTTTGTCATAATTGTTGGACGTCCGTTAAAACGGGCAACTTCTACTTTTTTATCAGCAGCAACGATAATACCTGCCGCTCTTTCGATATCTTCTTTAGTAAGTTTGTTTTCTACGCCGATTTGACCATTTGTTTCAACTTTAACATCAAGTCCCATTTCTTTAGCTGTTTCTTTTATTTTTTCAGCCGCCATAAATGTGTGAGCAATACCTGTCGGACAAGCTGTAACAGCAATAATATAAGGTTTTTCCCCGCTTGGTTTAGCTTCTTCTTTTTTTTCCTCTTTTGGTGCTTCTGATTTAGCTACAAAGTCAGAAAATACTTTTTCCACATCCTCCTTAGTTGTTGCAGCATCTAAACCTGCTTTTACTTCAGGATCCATTAAAGCTTGAGATAACGAAGCTAAAGCTTTTAAGTGTTCATCTGCCCCACCATCTGGTGCACAAATCATAAAGATATGTTTAGCTGGTTGCCCATCAAAACTTTCCCACTCTACACCTTCATTACTTTTAGCGTAAACAATCATAGCTTTGTCAAAATCAGCACTTTTAGCGTGAGGAATCGCAACATTTTCACCAACACCTGTTGTTGATTGAGCTTCACGTGCTAATAAAGCATTTAAAAAATTGTCTTTACTTTTAATAACGTTTTTTCTACTAACATAGTAGTCAATTTGTCTAATGCTTCATTTTTATTTGATGCACTAAAACCAAACTGTGTTAAATCATAATTAATAACATCTGTTAATTTCATTAAAAAAGTCTCCTTAATTATTTTTCTTTAATCTATTTTAGTTTTTTTACATTAATTTGAGGTACAAGTTCTTCAATTAGAGCCTTTGCTTCCTACACCTACTGAGAATGATGTAGCTCCTCCTGCTGCAGAAGCATATTTTAATGCTTCAGCGTAATCTTTTGTTTCGTTATACTTCGCAACGAACATAGCTAACATACTATCTCCAGCTGCAACAGTTGAAACAATTTTTCCTTTTGCTACATTCACTTCAAACACTTCATTCGCCTCTGTAAGTAGGATTGCACCGTCTGCTCCACGTGAAACAAGTACATTTTTTGCTCCACGTTCTTGAAGTTTTTTAGCATAATCTAATATTTCATCTAAGCCATTTAATGTTACACCAAACATTTCACCTAATTCAAATTCATTAGGTTTTAACTACAAATGGTTTATATTGTAATGTATCTAACACTAAGTCTTTATTACTATCAACTATTAATGTCGCACCTGATTCAGATACTTTTTTTGCGATAGCTTTAAAGTCTTCTACACCCATTCCTGCAATAACATTCCCTGATAAAAACACTACATCTTCTGATGTTAGTTTATCTAATTTTTTAAAGAATTCATTAACATTTTCTTCACTAACCGCACTACTTTGACCGTTAATTTCTGTTTCAGTCTCAGTAGTTAACTTCATATTGATACGAGTTGCACCTAAAGTTTCAACAAAAGTCATATTTAACTTCAAGTTTGTCTAACTCTGTTTTAATGAAAATATCCTGTGAACCCTGCAACAAATCCTAATGCACAAGTATCTACTCCAACATTTTTTAATAACATTGAAATGTTGATACCTTTTCCACCAACAACATACTTTGCTTCCCCTGTTCTATTTAATTTTCCAAGAGCAAAGTTTTCTGCTGTTGTTAACATGTCTACCGCTGGATTTAAAGTTATAGTATAATACACTTACACTTCCTCCTTCTACTTAATCTCTATTATATTTTTGTAACTTTTATATTTTTCTGGTACCTCATAAGATAATATTGTTACTTCATCTAGTTCAGCAAATTTCTGGAATTTTCTATGTCCAAATTTTGTCTTTATCTGCTAAAACGTATTTTTTCTTACTGTTTTGAATAGCTAGACTCTTAATAAATGCTTCACTTTCATCAGCTGTAGTAACTCCAAAATTCTCATCAACCCCATTACATCCAATAAAGCACATATCGAAACTATAATTTTTTAATTGTTCAATAGCCGCAGGTCCCACTACTGCCTGTGTTGAATGTTTCAAAGTTCCACCCTAAAATAATAGTATGTATTTTATTATTAATAAGTTTTGGCAAATGATATGTAGAGTTTGTTACTACCGTTATTCTCTTATCGCGTAAGTAATCAATTAATTCATATGTAGATGTACCTGCATCTAAATAAATCGTTTGACCGGATTGAATTATACTTTGATTAATATACTTTGCAGTTTCTTTCTTCTCCGCTAGGTATTCTGAGCGTTTCATCGCTACACTTTCTTCACTTCCACGTGCAGATGAGCGTTTCACAGCTCCACCGTGAGTTCTGTACAACAAATTCTTTTCTTCTAAAGTTGTAAGATCACGTCTTATTGTGGCTTCTGATACATCACAGAAATTTACCAATTCATGCAAAGTTACAGAACCTGATTCTTCTAATAATTTTAAAATATTATTTTGTCTTTCATTTACCAATTTCTTATTCTCCTTAACTCCCAAATTCATTATACTTAATATATAACAACTGTTCAATCAAATTCAAGCAAAAACAATCAAAAACAATCAAATTTATCGCTTAGTTTGAACGTTTTTATGTAATTAAAAGAGTGGTTTTCATTTTATTTGAGCGTTTCGATAAAAACATACTCATTTCGAGATAATAACAAAAAATACCTATAGAGTATCTTTATTTTTTTAGATTCTCTATAGGTATTATTTATTTTAAAATAGACCTGCTATTCTCTTTAATTCATCTTTTTGTACATCTTCAAACTCATCACTAAAATCTAACATAAACGGTGCCATAATCGGTGAACTCGCTGGAGCTGGTGTTCCTACTTCACCACCAGGTGAACTTGGATGTGTAGGTAGATTTGGTACCATAGTCGGTGGGCACGCTGGAGACGGTGTTCCTGGATCACCTGTTGGAACTTCTGAAGGTAAGTTAGGGTTCATAGTTGGCGGACATGCTGGTGACGGTGTCCCTGGCTTAACTTGTGGTTCTTCTGGATTCGGTTCTGGTGTCACTTTTGGATCCGGATCTGGTTTTGGTTCTGGTTTCGGATCCGGTTTTGGTGTTGGATTAGGGTCAATTAAACAGACTCCTTCCAACTCTATCACACCTACAAAACGATAACCATCAATCTCCGGTGCATTAATTACATTATCACTAGCTACTAGTATAGTTGGAGCAACTGGATTCCCAGAAAATGCATTTGTATCGTTTATTGCATACACTAATGAACTTCCTCCTACTAACATAATAACGAGCATTTTTCTTCCTTGTTTATTTCTTAATAGATAAAAGGCCAATCCCGCTAATACACCTGCTCCTACTAGGTAACCATAACCTACTACATCCCCAGTATTTGGTAATGTTTTAGGTTTGTTGACTGGCGCTCCATTTTTTTCATAAACCAGTTTGTAAACTGAACATTCTTTGACTCTTTCATCTTTTCCTAACGCTCGGATTGCAGCTTTCTCTTCAGCGGATAAACTAGCTTTATCTACATAAGCAATATTTGCTCCTCCATTTTTAGCCGCTTTTAAACCTTTCCACTGATTACTGCTCAACTTAGCTTCCACATCTGTTTTGGTGTTATTTGCAAGCGCTGGTTGTGCGTATAATAAGCTACTTGCCGATAATGTTAATAATAATAATTTTTTCTTCATGATATACCCTTCCCCTTTTGTTGTTGTTATTTTTGTAAATTTAATATTTTTCTCCTCTATTTAATTTTTATTATATCATACAGTTTATATTTTTTCCAATACTTATATAAAAAGTAATATAAAGTATTAGTAGATTAACAATAATTTTATTTTTTTATATTTTATGTGTAAAATTATTATTTTGTTTTTAAAAAAATATTGAAAATTTTTTTATTTTTTTCATAACTTTACAAATAATAAAAAAACACCCTGTTAAAAACTTTGCTTTCACAAAGAGTTTTTACAGGTGTTTTATTTGATTTTAAACTAAATCTGTAAGTTTTTTAAATTCATCTTTTTGTTCGTCTTCAAATTGATCACTAAAATCTATAATAAACGGTGACATAATTGGTGAGCTTGCCGGAGAAGGTGTTCCCGGTTTAACCGTAACATAATTATTATCTTCATTTTCCGGTTGAGGTTCCGGTGTTGGCGTTGGTGTTGGTGTCGGCGTTGGTGTCGGCGTTGGTGTTGGCGTTGGTGTTGGTGTTGGCGTCGGTGTTGGCGTCGGTGTTGGCGTCGGTGTTGGTGTTGGCGTTGGATCTATTAGACAAACACCCTCCATTTCAATAACACCTACAAAACGATATCCATCTATTTCTGGTGCGTTAATTACATTATCACTCGCTACTAGAATTGAAGGTTTAATGACAGTACCCGAAATTGCATTAGCATCATTTATCGCATACACTAATGAACTTCCCCCTACTAACATAATAACAAGCATTTTTCTTCCTTGTTTATTTCTTAATAAATAAAACGCTAATCCAGCTAGAACTCCCGCTCCAACTAAATAACCGCTACCTATTACATCACCTGTATTAGGTAATGTTTTTGGTTTTTTCGGTGATGACCCATCTTTTTCATAAACCAATTTATATACCGAACATTCTTTTACTCTCTCATCTCTACCTAACGTACGGATTGCTTTCGCCTCATCAGCAGATAAACTAGATTTATCTATGTGCGCAATATTTCGCTCCGCCATTTTTAGCCGGCTTTAATCCTTTCCACTCTACACTATTTAATTTAGCTTCAACATCTGTTTGTGAGTTGTTCGCAAGAGCTGGTTGTGCACTTAATAAACTACTCGCTGATCAACGTTAATAAAAACAATTTCTTTTTCATGATATATCCTTTCTTGTAACAACCTTCCATTTCTTCGTAACTCAAATATTCCCTCTGAATATTATACGTCTCTATTATAGCACGACATATAAAAACTTATCAATAGCAAATCCCTTTAATAAAAGCGATTTACACTATTTTCATGTTTAAATCTTAAACTTTTTTTAAATAAATTTTGTAAAACGTATTCTTTTATATAAAACATTATTCTTTCCACTTGATTGCTTTTTATTATAGGAAACTCTCCTTCATTAAATTCAGTCACCGCTATTATATTAACATCTAGATCACAAATATATGAATTATTATACGACTGCATAACATATGACCATTCCCTAGGAACTTTAACATGATTTACATGAAGACCCGCACATAAATCCCCCCTCTTAATCGGTATGTAAGGTTCCTCTTCTATTTTTTCTACATCTTCTAATAATTTTCTATAATCTTGAACAGCTCTACCTTCTCCATAAAACTTTTCAACAAACTTTTTCGCGTTTTCACCCTAAAGTTACTTATTTCATCGTTTGTTAATGTTAGTAGTTTATTAGAAAATTCAGTATACATAGCTATTTGTTCAAAGTAGATATCTGCTTTCGACTCAATATTCACTACAGAATAAGGTATAAGATAGCCGTTATAACCATTTTTAATATAGTTTTTATTCGCAAATAATACATCTAAACCAATAACCGGTAACCCAAGCGACATCGCTTCTAATAAAACTGTCGCAAAAGCTTCATTTGGAGAAGTACTTACATAGACGTCATATTTTTTTAAGATAGTCGCATCTTCATAATGCCCATGAAAATAAACATTATTGCTGACCCCTAGACTACTAGCTAAATTTTGTAAATACTCTAGTTGCGTCCCTTGTCCATAAATATTCAAATAAACATTAGGTTTTTTATTTACAACTAAACGCATTATTTGAATCAGATAGTCAATACACTTGTTATCCTCTAGATAGCTAGCTGTAACTAGTTGTAACGTATTAGTATTGTGCGACACTTTATCTTCAGGCGACACCGGTTCTTCTAAATAAAAAGTATCATAAGGGACTACAGTTAAGATTCTATTGGCTTTTTTAGGGAACCTCTTCTTAAGATCTTCCGTTTGAATATCATTAGTAGTTATGTAGTAATCAAACTCTCTATGCCAAAGTTGATGATTGTTAGTTACCGATGGCACATAACTACAAATATGATTCGAATGAACTACACCTATTGTGCGAGCATATTTCACACCTTCAAATAAATAATTTATAGGTTCTCCAAACCAATCAAAAAAACACAATGCATCTTCAGGTATAAACACTGTTAATAAATGAGTTATCAGACTATAATATGACGAGAATTTCTACTCCATTAAAAATATATTCTTCATTATTTAAATCGATTTTTTTATCTCAGTTTTCTGTATTACTTATATGCAGTTCTTTATTATTTTTTTATTCGTTATATTATAATCACTTGAAAATAAATAGTTTCAATATATGATTATCCTTACCAATATTTTTTTCTTTAGCGTACTAACTATAGTATGAACAATACCTATTTTTTTCCAAATAGTCTGTTCTTTTTTACCTGCAACCTATCTATTCCATTTAGCACTTTTCCTGTATATGAATTAGAAAAAGAAATAGCTATTTTTTTGTCATTATATTTGATCCTTTCCATTATCTCTCACCTCTATTATATACTAGATTGATACTATATTTAAATGATATCCTAGATAAATTAATTTTTTTAATATGATTTTTGTTTTTCTATGAACAATATAGTATTGTTTGAATTTTTGTAGACAAAAAAAGATAGAACCCTAAGATTCTATCTTTCTAGTTAATTATTTATTTCTTCTTTTCAGAATAGTTTGTTCTTCTTCTGGTTTATTTAACTTTTGAAGTCTTCTACTCTTAGCTCCACCTTGAACACTTGAAGTTTCATTTACTTCTTTATTTTCTTCAACTGTTTCTTTAACTACTGAAGTTGGAACTTCTTGTTTTTCTACAGTTTCTTGTGGTTTAGGAGCTTCTTTTACAGGGCTTTGCTCTTGGTGATTTGGATTTACACCTTGATTAACTGGCCCTTGGGTTAGTTTGGTTGTTGTGGTCTTGGTCCATTTGGATTTTGACCTTGGTTTGGATTTACACCTTGATTTGGTTGACCTTGGTGATTTGGTTGTTGTGGTCTTGGTCCATTTGGATTTTGACCTTGATTTGGATTTACACCTTGATTTTGTTGTCCTAGGGTGATTTGGCTGTTGCGGTCTTGGTCCATTTGGATTTTGACCATAGTTTGGGTTTTGACCTTGATTTTGGTATCCTTGATGATTTGGTTGTTGCGGTCTTGGTCCATTTGGATTTACACCTTGATTTTGTTGACCTTGGAAATTCGGATTAATTGGATTTCCATATTGATCAAATTGAGGATATCCTTGATTTTGATTATTATAACTTTGGTATCCATTATTTCCTTGGAAATTTGGATTTTGTTGGTTTTGATATCCATTATACCCTTGTTGGTTTTGGTTAAACTGTTGTTGTCCATTTTGGTAATTTTGTTGACCATATTGATTAAATTGACCACCATTTTGACCTTGATAGAACGTTTGTCCATTATTATTAAATTGACCATAGTATTGTTGAGCTCTTCTCGTTTGTCTAAATAAAAATTTAGAAAAATCATCATTTTTATCTGTTTCTAGACAATTTGATGGTAATGACATTAAAACAAAAATAAAACAAATATCATATAATGGTGTTACAATATAAATCGAAAAGATATTTAATAAATAGAATATAACTATCGCTAATACTATTCCCCATGCAGCAAACCCTACATCACGTAATCTTCTAGCAAAGCTTGCTGTTGTAGGAATTGCCAAAATGAATAAAATAATGTAGAAAATAACTAGGAAAATAAGTGCATTTGATGCTGTACTCAATAAATCATATCCCGCTGATCTAGTTGTATAATAATAGCTGCTAGATGCTCTATTTCCTATTCCTATTATCGAACTAAGTACACTACCAAAAAAGATAATAAATATTAATATTACTGCTCCATAAATAGTTCCGAATGGAAACCAGTGACCCGCTCTTGTTGAGTATCCTGTAAAATCTACAAAACCTCTAAAATAATCACTAAAAGCAGAACCATAAGTAACTTGCTTTTTCTCTTTGATTAATCATAAAAACCTCCTTTTAATTGTAAAAAAAATACATAAATTTATAATATATTATTCTGGACTTTTTAGTCAACTTAATTTATAAACTTTGTTACATTTTTTAGTATATATACTATTTCTCAATTTCCTTATTATTAAGCATACTTTTTTTATGTCCAAATACTAATTTTCATTTATTCACCTTTACTAATAATTAAAAAAATTATTCTGTTTTTTTAAAATATTTGATAAACTATTAAAAATAGAGACTCTGATATTCTAAAATTTTATCTTTTTGAAAATTTTTAAAAAAATCTGAAGCATTAAATTATCAGCTTCAGATTTACTCTTTTTATTTAATATTTTAAATCTTTATATAATTAAAATGGAAATGCATCATTTAAATACCATCTACCATCAATTTTTTTCACAGTTACACTTACTGTACTGCTATTATCTATTGATACTCTTACTCTCGCTTCCGTATCACTTTTTTTCTTTCACTTCAACAATTTTAGTATTTTTTTACTCTATCAACAACAGATAACTTCAATATATTAGTTTTATCTTCTTTTAATAATTTTTTTCTATTTTTCTCATCTTTTTCTTTTTCTCTTCTTTACTTGAATAATAAATATAATTATTTGCTTTTTACATAATCATCTTTTTTTAAACGCATCTATAAATCCTTGAACCGCCCCTTCAGGACTACTTGCTCCTTCTTGATTATTAAAAAACATAAATATTGCTGCGACTACTATTAATAATGCCGCTGCAATAGAACTTATTATTATAAGTTTTTTATTGTTTTTATTTGATGAAATATTGTTTGTTGTAGTATTATATGGAACATTATTTTGATTTTGTTGATTGCCAAATTGTACATCTTGTTGATTATAATTTCCGTATTGTTGGTTATTGTATTGACCGTTCGGTTGATTATAATTTCCATATTGTTGGTTATTGTATTGACCGTTCGGTTGATTGTAATTTCCATATTGTTGGTTGTTATATTGGCCGTTCGGTTGATTATAATTCCCATATTGTTGGTTATTATATTGGCCATTTGGTTGATTATAATTCCCATATTGTTGGTTATTATATTGTCCATTTGGTTGGTTATAGTTACCGTATTGTTGGTTATTGTATTGACCGTTTGGTTGATTATAGTTTCCGTATTGTTGGTTATTATATTGACCATTTGGTTGATTATAGTTACCGTATTGTTGGTTATTATACTGACCATTTGGTTGATTATAATTACCGTATTGTTGGTTATTATCCTGGTTATCTGTTTCTAAATGTATATCTTTAGAATTATTATTTCTCTCCATACTACTATTTTTCTCCTTTAAAATTACTTTTATACTTAAATTAGAATAACTTGTCAAAATTTCTTGTATTATTTTTTTATGAATTTTTATAAAAATTACCTTGATTTATACCCTTTTACAAAAAAATAATAAAAAGAGCATTATTACATGTTACAGTTATATAATCGAATTAATATTTACAAAAAAATGTATAGGAATAAGAGCCTTCTAGTTACACTGAATAAAGCATCCTACAATAAATTTAAAAACTAGCATAAGAAATAAAAAAAAGTATAAACAATGTCGCTATTGCTATTAATAACGCTCCCACTGCAGAACTTAGTAATATAATCTTTTTACCCTTACTATTTGAACTAGTATTATTTGTTTCTTTTTTTCCGATTGTAAATCTTTAGAATTATTATTTTTTCTCCATGCAACTGATTTCTCCTTATAATTACTCTATACTTAAAATATAGTTAAAACTTATCTTAAATATTATACTTAAATTTGAATAACTTGTCAAAATTTCTTGTATTATTTTTTTATAGATTTTTATAAATAAGAGAGTTTTTGACAACTCTCTCTTAGAAAAACACATATTTACTAACTATATTCGATGTTTTTCATACTATTTTTTTATTAAAGTTTTGCACTTTCCATATCTTCATCAGTTATTGTAGTTATATCTGCATTTATATCATCCAATAAGCGTAACGCTAGTTTTTTTCCTTAACTTTTTCATTTTGATTTCTTATCCATCTACCATTACTATTATCATTACTTATATTATAGTTATGCTTTACAAATTCTGCATATTTTTCATGGTTAAGTTTATAACCTTGGTTTTGCAACTCTAATAAACCAATTTTGTACAATTGATCTACTGTATAATCTTCAAAATTAAAATGATTTGGTATTCTACTTCTCAAACCTTCGTTCGTTTCTAAGAAGTCCATCATACTTTTCGTATAACCTGCGAAGATAATTACTATATCTTCACGATTATCTTCCATAAATTTCAATATTTCGTTAATTGCTTCTCTACCGAAGTCATTTCTCCACCTGTCGCAAGCGTATAAGCCTCATCTACAAATAACACACCACCTAACGCTGATTCTAGTACCTCTCTAGTTTGTTTAGCTGTATGCCCTATGTATTTTCCAACAAGATCTGAACGTGAAGTCTCAACAAAATTATCAGATTTAATAAGACCTTTTTGATATAATATTTTTCCTATTAATCTTGCTACGGTTGTTTTCCCTGTTCCAGGATTTCCTAAAAATAGTGAATGAAGTGTTAAAGGCGCATCTTCTAACCCTTTTTCTCTTCTAAGTTTATTCATCTGAGCTAACGCAATAAACTCTCGAACTTCAGATTTTACCTTAGTTAAACCAATCATCTCATCTAATTTTTCAAAAGCAGTTTTTTCTCCAAAATATTCTATTTCTAATGATTCAGCAACAACTACAGGTTGTTTTCTTTCATCAATTTCGAAACTTCCTGATTCTTCTTTATACTGTATTTGTCTTAGTTTTGCTACATCAAATGATGAATCTCTCTCTACTTTTATAGGAGGTACTGATAATCTTCCCATATTTATAAGATTAAACTTAACTTCACTAGTTTTGAGCAATATATAAATTTATCTTTCCATTCATTCGACCAAAAATCGATATTACATCCCCTGTAAATCTTGAATTTTCTTCAACAAAGATACTTTCTTCAAAAATAGAGTGTTCATCAACCTTCACTACTGCTCTATCATACATTTTAGCTGAACTAGTTGCTATATTTGTAAGATTTACTGTTGAATTAATTACACATAGCGCACTACTGTAGTTTGGTTGAAAAATCGTCGATGAGTTTATTGATACTTCCGATTCTTTAATAAATACACACGGAATATTATCTTTTAACATCCCCACCTTTTATAAGGTTATTGTACATACTACCTTTCGATTTTTCTTTTATAGATAAAGTATTAGAAGCATTATAATCTACTGTAGTATTATCTATTTTAAATTTTGTATTATACATAGTTATACTTGCATAAATTACTGACGCATTTATTTCTAACTTTGCATCCTTTGCATAAACTTTATGTACTTCTAGAGAAGAGGGGCGCACTACTGATTTAGATAGTTTTATACTTGCATTATCATCTGCATATATGATTGGATAATTTTCACCCGTTTTAACAGCGTTCTCTATTATTAAACCTTCTCCAACAATAGCCGCCAAATCTTTTACGTTAAGCGCGTTACTTTTTTCTCTATTTAGCCTAATAGCCACATTTTTTAAAGTAACTTCCGCTCCTTTTCTCACAAATACCCCTGTTCTTATTTCTGGTATAAATTTCGACTTGTCTTTTGATTCAAAATCAAAATCCCCTATAATTTTAATACTTTTTGTAATTACTATATTTTTGTCACTTTCATAACAATATCCACTTGATATCATTATAGTATCCCCATCTTTAGCCTCTTCTATCGCTTCTAATAAGGTCCAGTGTTTTCTCTTTTTAAAAAAAGATGAATTATTTGGTCCAACTATAAATTCCGCCATATATTCACAATCCTCTACTTTTTATTTATTACAGTCATTAAATATTATAATATTGTTATTATAGACTTGTCAATCTTTGTCATAAACTATAAAAACACATATTACCGTTAAATAAAAAAACAGCAATAATTACTAATTTTTTTATCATTAGTAACTATTGCTTATTTTTTTCACTTTTTTATTTATACATTATTAGGTATATTATTAACCTTCTATGCCTATTCAAGGTTAACATACCATCTATTTTTTACTTTTTTCAATAATAACCAGTTTCCTGATCTATTCCTATTAGAATCTGGTTTCTCTTTCAACAAAGCATAAGGTTCTTTCCCATTTTCTTCTACTATTTTTTCTACCATTAAACCTTTAAAAAAAACATACACACCTCTATATATGGCCTTGTTTACGTACCTTTTTCTTTTATCATCTTTTTGTTTTACTTTCTTCTTGCAATTCTTTTCTGACTTCTTCCCTTCTTTCACTACAAGCATAGTAAACATAATCACTAGCTTTTAAATAATCTTCTTTGTCTATTGCATCTAAAAATTTTTGAGATGCTTCTTCAGGTGTTTTTGCCCCATAAGCATTAGATGAACGAATAAAGAAAAATATTCCCGCTATTATAACAACCAACAATGTTAAAATGATTGTTATATTTTTTTTATTTACCCATTTAGACTTTTTATCCTGTTGTTTATTATTCTCTTCACTTAACTGTGAATCATTACTTATATTATTGTCATTTTTAATATTATTATCTTGATTTTCCATGTATACTTATCTCCTTTAGTATTTACACATAAAATTACATTATGTCGCAATACCACCTATCGTCTATCTTTTTCATCTTAAAATCACTATAGACTATTTTCCCAGGTTCGCTCTCTCGTTTTAACGTTACCCTTGCTTCATCACCTAATTCATCTACACTAACTATCTTATAGTCTTTATATGTCTTATACATATGTCTATGTAAACTAGTTTGTATTTTATCTTTATCTTTTAATTCCTTTTTTACATCTTTTCTTATATCATCATTTTCATAATAAACATAATTACTAGCTTTTTCATAGTCGTCTGAATTTACCGCTTCTACAAATCCCTTGAGCCGCTTCCTGAGATGTTTTTGCTCCTACAGTATTATTCGAACGTATAAAGAGAAATACTACCGCTATCAAAAGCAACCGCTAAAGTTAGCACAATAGTTACTGTCTTCTCATTTAAATATTTTGATTTTATTTTTTTGTTAGACTGTCCATCGTTGCTTTCTTTTTCGAACTGAGAAGCATTTTCTATCTGGTTCTCAAGTTCATTGCTTTTATTTTCATTATTCTGCACAATACTATTCTCCTTTATTTATTTTCGTAAAAATACCTTAAAATAATTATAGAGTGACTTTATACAAATCACTCTATATTCCATTTTTAATACATTTAACTAAAATTCTATTTTTGTTTCTTCTAGAACTTTTTGAGCTTCTTCAAATATACCTTCTATTACATCTTTAACTGGTCTTATTTCATTTACTAAACCAGCGATTTGCCCTGACATTATAGATCCATTTTCCACATCACCTTCATAGGCTGCTTTTCTTAATGAACCTAATGTTAATTCTTCTAATTCCATTAGAGTTGATGATTTTTCCTCTAATTCATGATATCTCTTAGTTAATTCGTTTTTAATTCCTCTTACTGGCGCTCCAAATTTTGTACCAGTTAACGTTGTTGAAGTATCTACCGCTTCTAAAATAGCATTTTTATAATTTTCTGAGACTGGACATTCTTCTGTAGCTAAGAATACTGTTCCCATTTGAACACCACTTGCACCTAAGCAATATGCAGCAGCTACTCCTCTTCCGTCCGCAATACCACCAGCAGCAATAACAGGAATATTTACAGCACTTGTTACTTGAGGTAAAAGAGCCATAGTAGTACTTTCACCTACATGTCCTCCCGCTTCCATACCTTCTACAACAACAGCATCACAACCAAGTTCTTCCATTTTTTTAGCTGCTTTTACAGATGGGATAACCGGAATAACTTTTATTCCTGCTTCTTTTAGTTTTGGCATGTATTTTCTTGGAGTCCCTGCTCCTGTTGTTACGATTCCTACACCTTCTTCAATAACTACATCGATAATCTCATCTATATTATGCATCATTAACATTAAATTAACCGCAAATGGTTTATCAGTATGTTTTTTACAATTAACAATTTCTTCCCTAATTTGTTCAATACTCATACCTCCAGATGCGATTATTCCTAAACCACCGGCATTAGATACAGCTGACGCTAGTTCGATGTCTTGCTATTTGTGCCATAGCACCTTGAAATACTGGATATTTTATCCCTAATAATTTTGTTATTGTCATAATTATTCTCCTTTACGCCTTTTTAATTTTTTATTGCTATTTTTTTCCTATGTCTTTATATTATATCAAGTTTTTTTCTTGTTTTTTTAAAAAAATAGTATCCTAAAAATACCAGAGAATTTATTAAATAAAAAGAGTAATTCTTAATTAATATGAATTACTCTAAAAAAGTGTATTAAAATATAAATTTAGCTATTAAGTAACATACTATCATTAAGATAGTTGATGATAAGAAACAAGCTACAAAAACTCGCATACCTCGTTCTTTTATAACTTTAAAGTTAACACTCATTCCTAAAGCTGTCATAGCCATACCTAAAAAGATATAAGCTGCATCAACAAAATATGGTGCTAACGGTTTTAAAAAGCTAACGTAACTACCTAAAATACTCATAAAGACAAAACCAATAATAAAGTATGGCATTGGCATCTTACCTTGAGCTTCATCATTACTACGGCGATTAATTACGAATAAAACTATTGCAACTACAATAAGCATAAGTACACGAGATAATTTAGTAAGTATCGCAGTATCAAGAGCTACTTGACCTCCTGCACCACCTGCAGCAACAGCATGAGCTATTTCGTGCAAGCTACTTCCTGTAAAGATACCATAGTTATAGGCTTCTAATCCTAAATATGGTTTTAATGTAACTTCTATTAATGTAAACACCGTTCCTAATATAGCTACTACCGCAACAGCTAGGACACTATTATCTGTTTTAGCTCTTAGTTGTCCACTTACACCCATTACCGCAGCAGCTCCACAAATACCACAACCACATGATGATAATAAAGCAAGCTCATGATCAACTTTAAAAATACGACACATTGTATAAGTAAGAATTATCATAAATAAAACTACAAAGAAGGCTAAAAGTAATGTTTTCTTACCTTCAGTAAGCAATTTATCTAATGCTAATTTAAAACCTAATAAAATAATTCCAAGACGTAAAAATTTATTACTTATAAAAGGTATATCTCCTTTAGTTTGAGCTTTTAAAGATTTTGACAACTGCAACACCATACCTATTACTAAGGCTATAACTAGTGCCCAAATAATTTTAAAGCAGGTAATGTAGCTAAATACTTAGCTCCGACTGATACTACTGCAGTTATCAGTAATGTATAATAAAAAAATTAAAAACTCTTAAATCTATCCACTTATTTTTCCCCTTTATTTTATTCTAAAAAGCTTTATTAAGACATTTCTGTTTTTTTATTATACTACTTACATTATTTTTGATTCAAGGTACTGAAAAAATTATATTTGATTCTTAAAAGAAAAAGGACGTGAAAAAGTATCACGTCCGTTTTAACATATACTATTGCATTTCTTCTCCTACTTTATAAACATCATCCTGCAGTTTATTTATTTCTTCTTTTATCTCTTTTTTTCATACTTGCTCTTTTCTTCTTCTGTTAGCTTTCTACTAGGTTTATCTTTGCCTTGATCTATAGAGTTATCAACTATACTCATATTCCTATCAAAAATAATAAGGTTAAGATACCCAGTTTATATATACATATATTTTTTTACTATTCGTAGAAGATAGAATTTCAATTTTGTTTCTCCTTTAGTTTCCCACTTTGGTATTCTATCCATAATCTTTAAGTCATAATCATCTACTTGATATCCTGCTTTTTCTTACTTGTTCTGCGTATCTCGTTGTATTCATTAATCTATCAAGTTGTTCATACTCATTACCTTTGTTATTTTTCTCTAGTTAAAACTTTAGGGGCTGCTAATGTATCATACAAGATTACTATTACTGGAGCTATAAAAAAATAACAATAATATTACTTTTAAAAATTCTGCTCAATATGACTTTCTCTTATTTCTTTATTCATTCTATACATCTCTTTAAATATCTTTTTCTAATACTAATATACATTTTGTATTAAAAGGTACTTCATCTAATTTAAAAATACTTTTTGTAAATACTGTAAATAACTCTCATCCTTCTCTTCTATTACGCTAGATACTTTGAAGTTTAATGGCTTAAGTAACCACTTTTTCTAAATAATCTTGAATATTATATTCTTCTTTTGCTTTCTCTTTCAAGTGATTGTAAGCCCCAAACTACATGAAATATAACTTCATAAAGCTTCTTTTTCTGTAGTTTTGTATTCTTTATTATTAATCTTTTTCGACATTTTGTATAATTGAATTTTCTTTAAGTTTTTTTAACCCATCTATCAACTTCTTTTGCTAGCTTTTTTTCACTTTTTCGTATTTATTGTATATGGTTTATCAGAATTGTTATTGGCCCAATCTCTTATAATAAGTTTCCCATCTTTTTTTAAGTTTCTATATATTTGTTTTAATACTTTTAGTTCTCTCAGGACGAGACATATAACTTATTATTTCATGGAAGACACTCGACATAAAAAAATAATGTCATATTTTTTTCTTTACTTTTTCGCTAAATTTCTCATCTGTAATAACATCGATATTTAAATTAGCTAATTCATTTTTGTACTGTTGGCGAAATATCATAAGCATAGTATTTTGCACCTGTTTGTTGAACACTCTTAATAAACTCAGGTGAAATTCCTGAACCATAATCAAGTACTTTTAGTTTTTTTCTTTAAATAAGGTTTTAGTACATCAAATTTAGATAAAGGCTGTTTTGTTCATACGTGTGATATATGTATTTTTATCATTGTTATAATTTTTCCATTTTCTTACCTCTTATTTTTTTTTACAGATTATATTTATCTATCTTCCTTCCCTTTAAAAACCTAAAATTTTTTCCACTTTTTCTTTTTGGATTAATTATACTATACCTTATAATATTTATCAAAAATCTTGTTCTTTACTTTTCTAACTAGAATTTATACATTTTATATAACAAAAATACCAAGTAAACTATATACTTGGTATTTTTATTAATCTGTTTTTTCTATCCTAATAATAAGAATAAGTAGTGAGCTACTATACCGGCTACTATACCACCGATTGTATGTGAAATTATAGCTTTTGAAGATAACTTCCTTACTCCTAAAGCATCCATCATACCGATATGTGTACTTAAGTATCCACTCCAACACATACCCATCGCTGTAAATACTGCAATATCATTAGCTCCTATAAGTCCACTTTTCAGGAACTCTGGCACTAATGAAATAGCTCCACCAACCGCTCCTAATGCTGTTATTGGGAAAGCTATAGCTTCTGCTGATTTGAATCCGAATAATGGTTCAAGAATAAATGTTAATTTTTCTCCCAACCATGGTAAGAATCCAACACCTTCATAAGCTGCACCAGTATAACCATCTACTGGCATTTTGAATGTTAACATCATTACAAAAGTACATACTATAAGTACCCCTGGAATGATAGCTATACCCCATTTCAACCCCTGTTTTACCACCTTCTAATAAAGTATCTAAAACACGTTGGAATGTATTTCCATCTCTTATTATTCTTACTTTTTCTGGTGAATCATCATCATTTGTTATTTCAACAACTGGATCATTTGCCTCATCGCCATAGTATTTTAACGTTTGTTTAAGCATTAAGCGTACACTGACAATACTACCAATAATTGCCCCTATATTACCTATAATTGCCGCTTTGATATATCCTTCACCTTGCCCCATCATAAACATTGTTACGATAAGACCCATACCAAATGCTGTACCTAAGTTACATAACGCTGGCACTTGGTATTTTTTGAAAAACGAAATAAATCGTTTATCTTTAGCAAATGGAATAATAGCAGGGTTGTCTGATAAATATGTTGCAATCGCCCCTGTAACACTTGCCCCTGGCATACCCCAAAGCGGCTTCATTAGAGGTGCGAAAATTTTATTAATTAAAGCTATTGCTCCAAATTCCGATAAAAGTGCACTTATTGCCCCTGCTATAACAGCCATAGCCATTATAAAGAACACTGTATTTAGTAATAAATCATGGGCTGTCGCCATCATGGTTTTAAACATTAATGGTGTTCCCATTTTATGAGCCATTAATCCGAATATTAAAAAGAAAATCCCTAAGAAAACAAAAGTTTCCATACTAATCGCCTTTTTAACTATTCCTTTATCTTTCCGCCTATCATTGTTGTCCCTAGACATAAAAATCATCCTTCCTTGATTCATATAAATATGAATTTTATTTAATTTTTATAACTCTCTGTTCTATTACAACCCTTTTCATATATTATACCATTTTTTTCACATTATGCTGGCAACTATTTTTAATATTATGTCAGATTAACTGACATAACTATAATTATATTTTTTTACACTCCGAAAAATACACTTGCTTTTCATTTTAATGTTTTCAGAAGTTTATATATTATTAAACCACTTTATTTTTTTATTCATTCCGTAACCTTTGGCTACTTTAAGATTATTGTTTTTCCATAATTTCTAAATTATATTACAGTAACCATTGTTTGTTTTATAATTTTTTTCTATATAATTTACAGGTTAATTATCACTTCTTATATTTTTAATATTTTTGTCTTAAAATTTATGTTACTTTCTTTTGCATTAAAAACGCTCTTTTTGATAGAATATAATGGCAATGAAAGACAAACTAGGAGAAAAAGGTATTTTATGAAGAATAATAAAAATAACAATAAAGTTTTAAAGTTTTCTATTAGAAAGCTTTCTTTTGGTGCGGCGCCTGTTATTATTGGTGCCTTAATTTTTGGTAGTTTTGTACCAACTGATGTTCATGCTGCTGAAACAAAAAGCACTAATGTTAAGTTCACTTACTTAGCGGAAAATGAATTAACAGAGGCAGAAAAACCTTAATTAAGAAAAGCGTCCCTAATGACATAAATGAGGGCGAAACTTATTATATGGTTTATAAAAAAGAAGCTAACTGTACGCACAAAGAAGATAAAAATTCAACAGAGGTAAAAACATTACCTAACACAGGTCAAAGTTCACTTCCTCTAGCTGGATTAGGTCTAGGTTCTGCTGTTCTTGTAGTTCTTTTACTTTCTAAAAAACATAGAAATAAAGTGCTAAGCGTTGTATTAATCGGGGCAATGGGTCAAAGTATAGTTTTACCTTATGAGTCATTTGCTTTTGAGAATAAACAACTTGTTCAATATAACAATCAAAAAGTTATTAATAATTCTAGCGAATTAGCTAATGGTGTTATTGATATTGATGGATACTGTTATGTTGGTTACTTCACGCTTAAAGATTTAAACTCTTTACCTAACTCATCTAATAAAGATGATGTGAAAACAATAGGAGATAAACCAACAACTCCGTTCCAATATAAAACAACACCAGATACTGGAGATAAAATATTAGTTGAAAATAAACCGGAATTAAAAGTTACTACAGAAGCTGTTGCTTTTGAGACTGTGACTCAATATGATGCGAGTCTTACTAAAGGGCAAACTAAAGTTATTCAAGAAGGTGTTAATGGTGAACGTACTATTTTAACTGAAGTTTCTGAGGTTAATGGTTCGAAATCTAGCAAAGTTATTAGTAGTTCTATTACTAAGCAACCTACTAATAGAATAGTCGTTATTGGTACTAAGGAAGTAGTTGTTCCACAACCTACACCTACACCAAGTCCAACACCGGCTCCAACTCCGAGTCCAAAACCAACTCCGACTCCGAGTCCAAAACCAACTCCGACTCCGAGTCCAAAACCAACTCCGACTCCGAGCCCAACTCCAACTCCGGCTCCGACTCCAACTCCAACTCCGAGTCCAACACCGGCTCCGACTCCAACTCCGAGTCCAACTCCAACACCGGCTCCGACTCCAACTCCAACACCGGCTCCGACTCCAACACCGGCTCCGACTCCAACTCCAACTCCGAGTCCAACTCCGAGTCCAACACCGGCTCCGACTCCAACTCCGAGTCCAACGCCAACTCCAACTCCGGATACTAGTACTAAACCTGTAGTCACTACTAAGAGTTCTACTGAAGTCGTTCCTTTCGAGACTATAACTCAAAATGATGCAAACCTACCTAAAGGGCAAACTAAAGTTATTCAAGAAGGTGTTAACGGTGAACGTACTGTAACAACAGAATTTACTACAACAAATGGAGTTACAACTAGCAAAGTAGTTGGAAGTTCAATTACAAAACAACCTATTAATAAGATAGTAGCTGTTGGTACTAAGGAAGAAGTTGCTCCACAACCTACTCCTACTCCAACACCTACGACACCTAAACCAGAGGACAAACAAGAAGAAAAAATTGATAAAACTGCGCTTGAAAAGCAATTAACTGATGCAAGTTCTAAAAAAGATACAGACCACAGCAATGATAGTTGGAATGAATTAGAAAAAGTTAAAAAAGCTGCAGAAGATGTTAAAAACAATCCAAAAGCTACTCAACAAGAAATTGATGAAGCTGCTGAAAAACTGAAAAAAGCAATAGATAATTTAACAGTAGATAAAACTGAACTGAAAAATCAATTAAACATTGCTGAAACTAAAAAAGAAGCTGATTACAGCAAAGAGTCTTGGGGTAACTTCCAAAAAGCAGAATTAAAAGCTAAAGAAGTTAACGACCAAACATCTCCGCTTCCAAAACAAAGCGAAATTGATGAAGCTACCAAAGCTTTAGAAGATGCAATAAAAGCTCTTGCTGTAGATAAAACTGCTTTACAAAATGTTATTAACTCTGCAAACAGCAGACGTAAAGAAGAGTACACTACTCAAACATGGAAAGATTTAGAAAATACATTAGCATCTGCGAATACTATCTTTAACGATAGTGATACTACTCAAAGCAAAGTAGATGAGGCTACTAAGAGTCTTACAGAAGCTATTGAGAACTTAGTAAAACTTAGTGAAAAACCTATATTAACTTTTACTAATATCGAGAAAAAAGACTTAGAACGTACAGCTACAGCTAAGTACACTCTAGATAATCCTACTAACACTGAAATTAAATCTATTAAAGCAACACTGAAAAAAGGTGATACTGTTGTAAAAACTGTAGATTTAACTAAAGATAGTCTAGATGCTCTACTGGATAACCTTGACTACTACAAAGAGTACACATTATCTACTACTATGGTTTATGACCGTGGAAATGGTGAAGAAACTGAGACTCTTGCGGATCAACCTATCCAACTAGACCTTAAGAAAATTGAAATTAAAGATATTAAACGAACTGATTTAATAAAATACGAAAACAACACAGAAACAGATGCTACTCGCTTATCTTCAATTCCTGAAGATTTAAGTAATTACTATCTAAAAATTACTTCAAATGATCACAAAACTAATTTACTAGCGGTTCAAAAAATTGAAGAAGCTACAGTTGATGGAAAACAAGTTTACAAAGTAACTGCAGTAGCTGATAATTTAGTACAACGTAATGCAAATAATAATTTTGCTGAAACATATACTTATCACATCGCTAAACCTAAACCTAGCGAAAACAATGTTTACTACGACTTTGGAGAATTAGTAAATGCTATTCAAGCTAATCCTTCAGGTGAATTCAAACTTGGTCAAAGCTTGAGCGCTCGTAACATTGTTCCTAACGGAAAATCTTATATTACTAGTGAATTTACTGGTAAACTTTTTAAGTGATGGAGATAAACGCTTTTGGTATCTACGATTTAGAACATCCTTTATTTAATGTTATTAACGGTGGTACTATTAAAAAAACATTAACTTTGAAAATGTTGAGATAGATAGACCAGGACAAAAACCAAATTGCGACAATTGGATTTAATATTAAAAAAATAATGGTTTAATCGAAGATGTTAAAGTTTCTGGTTCAGTAACTGGTAATAATGATGTTGCTGGATTAGTTAATAAAATAGATGAAAATGGTAAACTTGAAAATGTAGCATTTATTGGAAAAATCAACTCTGTAGGTAATAACTCAACAGTTGGTGGTATTGCTGGTTCTAACTATATGGGATTTGTTAATAGAGCCTATGTTGATGCTACAATCACAGCTAATAATGCTAACGCAAGTATGCTTGTTCCTTTCGTTACATACATGCTTAACAGCTGGCTATCAGGTACTAAGGCAAAATTAACTAACTCTGTTGCCAAAGGTGTACTTGATGTTAAAAATACTAGAAATGTTGGTGGTATTTCTGCTAAAACGTGGCCATATGGAACTGTCCAAAATAACGTAACATACGCTAAAGTAATCAAAGGACAAGAGATATTTGGTTCTAACGATGTTAACGATGAAGATGGTGGACCATTTGTAAAAGAATTATTCGGAGTAATTGGATATAGTTCTGAAGAAGATGGTACTGGTAAAGATACTAAGAACCCTAATAAACTTAAACATTTAACTAAAGACGAAGCTGATGCTCGTGTTGCTGGTTATAATATCACAGCCGACAAGTTCGAAAGTGATCCATATTGTATGAATACTATAAACAACGTAACTACTAGCGAAACAGCATATAATAATATTCAAGATTACAATCCTGAATATAAACAAGCTTATAAAAATATTGAAAAATTACAACCATTCTACAACAAAGATTACATTGTATATCAAGCTAATAAACTAGATAAGAACCATAACTTAAATACTAAAGAAGTTCTTTCAGTTACACCTATGAACAACAATAACTTTGTAACTGACTTAAGTGATGCAAACAAAATTATCGTTCATTATGCAGATGGAACAAAAGATTACTTCAACTTATCTTCTAGCGATGAAGGTTTAAGTAATGTTAAAGAATACACTGTAACTGACTTAGGCATTAAATATACACCTAATATCGTTCAAAAAGATCACAGTGCTTTAATCAACGGTATCGTAGATATCTTAAGCCCTATTGAGCTTCAATCTGATCCAATTTACCAAAAACTTGGTAGAACAGGACCAAATAAAGTAAATGCGATTAAAAATCTATTCTTAGAAGAAAGTTTCGACTATGTAAAAGCTAATTTAAATACATTAGTAACTAAACTAGTTGAAAATGAAGATCACCAACTTAATAATTCTCCTGCAGCTCAACAAATGATTCTTGATAAAGTTGAGAAAAATAAAGCTGCTCTATTATTAGGTTTAACATACTTAAACCGTTACTACGGTGTTAAATTCGGTGATGTTAATATTAAAGAATTAATGTTATTTAAACCTGATTTCTACGGTAAAAATGTTGATGTTCTTGATAGATTAATTGAAATCGGATCTAAAGAGAATAATATCAGTGGTTCAAGAACATACGATGCTTTCGGTGAAGTTCTAGCTAAATATACTAAATCTGGAGATTTAAATAGCTTCCTAGACTACAATAGAAAACTATTCACTAATATCGATAATATGAACGATTGGTTCATCGATGCTACAAAAGATAAAGTCTATGTAGTAGAAAAAGCTTCTCAAAATGAAGGTGTTGGTGAGCATAAATACCGTGCTTACGATAACTTAACTCGTGGATTACACAAAAAAATGATTCTTCCATTATTGAATCTAGATAAGACAGAAATGTTCCTAATTTCTACTTATGATACTATGTCTTACGGAACAGCTAATAAAGTACAATACTACTTTAGAAAAACTAAAACCTGAGATTGATTTAGCCGCACAACGTCAAATTAATTATCTTGACTTCTGGCACAGATTATCTCTTGATAAAGTTAAAAATAGATTATTTCAAAGATATAGTATATCCTGTTTGGGAAGGATTCTATGTTTGGGGTCACGGTTGGCCAGGATGGCCTGAACGTTACGGCCAATTCAAAAACAGCACTGAAGTATACGCTCCAATACGTGAAATCTACGGACCTGTAGGAGAATACTACGGTGATAATGGAGCTGTTGCTGGAGCTTATGCAAGTATTTACGATAATCCAAATGATAATCGTGCTAAAGTAACATTCGTAATGTCTAATATGATTAGTGAATACGGAGCTTCTGCTTTCACGCACGAGACTACTCACTTAAATGACCGCCTTGTTTACTTCGGTGATTTCGGTCGCCGTGAAGGTACAGATGTTGAAGCCTTTGCTCAAGGTATGCTTCAATCACCTGCTACACAAGGGACACCAAGGTGAATACGGAGCATTAGGATTAAATATGGCATTTGAAAGACCTAACGATGGTAATCAATGGTATAATACTAATCCAAATGAACTTAAATCACGTGAAGCTATCGATAACTATATGAAAGGTTATAACGATACTCTTATGATGTTAGATAACCTTGAAGCTGATGCAGTTCTTGGTCAAATAATAAAGAACTAAACAATCTATGGTTCAAGAAAGTCGATAAACAAATGAGAGGTGACTCGAAAAACCAATTTGACAATGTTCGTGCTCTAAATGATGCTGAAAAAGAAATTCAACTTAACTCAGTTGATGACTTAGTAGATAATAACTTTATGACAAACCGCGGACCAGGAAATGGTATCTATAAACCTAATGATTTTTCTTCTGCATATGTCAACGTACCTATGATGACAGGTATCTACGGTGGTAACACAAGTGAAGGTTCTCCTGGAGGAATGTCATTTAAACATAATACATTTAGATTATGGGGTTACTATGGATATGAAAAAGGATTCCTAGGTTATGCTACTAATAAATATAAACAAGAAGCTAAGAACAGTGGTAAGAATACTCTAGGTGATGACTTTATCATTAGCAAAATCTCTGATGGTAAATTCTCGACATTAGAACAATTCAAAAAAGCATACTTCAAAGAAGTTAAAGACAAAGCTTCAAATGGTTTATCAACATTTGAAATAAATGGAACAACAGTTTCTTCATATAATGATTTACTTGCCTTATTCAAAGAAGCTGCAGCTAAAGATGCCGCAACTATAAAAACTAATAACAATGGTAGTAAATCAGTATCTACAAATAATACAACAAAACTAAAAGAAGCTGTCTTCAAGAAACTTCTTCAACAAACAGATAGTTTCAAAACTTCTATTTTTCAAATAGATTTAAAAAAATAAAGGCTAGGAATAAATTTTCCTAGCCTTTTTTAATAAAAAACTAGCCTATGGACTAAATCCAAAGACTAGTTATGTTTATAATATTGATACTTCTTTTTTATATTGTTCTTTTATATTTTCATCAAGCTTATCATCACTAATAATCGCAGTTAAATCTTTTAATCTATAAAATGAATAAAAAGCATGAGTTGAAAACTTACTATGATCCGCAAGGACATATCTTTCTGTAGCGTTATTTAATATTGTATCGTTACAACGCCCCTCTTCCTCATCAGATATCGTTACTTTTTCTAAATCAATACCATTAACCCCTACAAAAGCTTTATTAACACTTATTTTACTAAGAGCATCTTGTGTAAAATATCCTACAAAACCTTTTGTTTTAGGTCTGTATCTTCCTCCGATAAAAATAAGATCACATGATGGATTATCTTTAAATTGTTCAAATACTGTCATAGAGTTAGTTACGATATTTATATTTCTATCTTGTAGAAATTCTGCTAAATAACTAGTAGTACTTCCTGCACCGATAAAAATAGTTTCGTTATTTTTGATTAATCCAGCTACTTTACGAGCTATTTCTTTTTTCTCATCAACATTGACAGATATTTTTTTATTAAAATTATCTTCTTGATAAAAAGTTTTTTTCGGTTTTAATTTCGCTCCACCATGAATTCTAGTTAAATGACCATAATCTTCTAGTTCCTTTTAAATCACGTCTAATAGTCATTTCAGTTACTTTCATATCAGTAGCTAAACGATTTACCCTAACTAAAGTGTTTTTTTCTTTAATTCATTTTAAAAATATAACTATGTCTATCTATTTTTTTAACATACTTACACCTCTTTTTCTCAGATAAAATTATAGTCATCTAAATCATATATAGACTTAGACAACTATAACAATTTTATTTTTTTCTTGTGCTTTTTACTATTCTTGTATTAAGTAAATTATCATGTAACAAAAATAGGATTTGCTTCTCTTGCCACATATTTTTTTGATACAAGAAATAGAACGATACTAACGGTATAGTAAACCAGAATAAAACTACTTTTTGCTAAAAAAATTCTCTAATTAAATATTTAGAAAAAAATCTATTTTCTTACCATCAGTAGGAACTATTCTTATTTTTACAGATTTTTTTACCTATAGTTTGTCCCTTTCCAATTACTTGGTAAGTATCCATATAATAATATCGCAAAAAAATTATTATTGAAATCATCATATACAAAAGCATTTCTTTCATTCTCAGGTCCACCTATATTTTTGAAGGTTATGACTTGTATATTGGAATAAAAAGTGCTATTGGTAAATAAATTGCTAAGTCTATTACATAAGCAATTATTCTCTTTACAGATGATGCATCTTCTCCTGTTAAATCAGGTACTTCTTGATTAATTTCTTCAGGTACATTTGCTGTTGATTTTGGAGCTATATTTCTTTCGTTATAGCTATATGAATTATTCTTTTTTATTTTTTTTACCATTAGTTCTACCTAGTCTTCTAAGTTTACGTTGTGATATACTTGTTGAACATCTTCACAGTCATCAAGCATTTCTAACATTCTTTCAAATTTAGCTTTATCTTCTTCACTTAAAGTTACTTCGTTTTGAGGAATCATAGAAATTTCAGCAACTTCAAATTCTTCAATACCTGCAGCTTTTAATGCTTCTTGAATTTCGTGGAAGTGTTCTGGATCACCATAAACAATTGCTAATTCATCTTCTTCAACGATATCACGAGCATCGATATCAGCTTCCATAAGGATTTCTAATAACTCATCTGCACTTTTTCCTTCAACACCGATAACTGCAGTATTATCAAACATATAGTTAACAGAACCAGTAACACCTAAGTTACCTCCATTTTTACCTAATGCTGTACGTACTTCTGCAGCTGTACGGTTAACATTATTAGTCAGAGTATCAATAATTACCATTGTTCCGCTAACTCCGAAACCTTCATAGCGTAATTCGTCGTAGTTTTCTTCACTACCACCTTTTGCTTTTTCAATGGCTCTATCTATAATATTTTTTGGTACACGATATGTTTTTGCTCTTTCAAGAACAACTTTTAGATTTCTATTACTTTCAGGATCTGGTTCACCACTTTTCGCAGCTTGATAGATTTCACGACCAAATTTAGCGTATATCTTACTAGTGTTAGCGTCCTTAGCGGCTTTTTTTTCCTTAATGTTATTCCATTTACGACCCATAATAAATCTCTCTTTCTTTTATTTAATTTATTTTTGTTTTTTTTGTATAAAAACTTTCTTTTTTACATTATAAATATTCTTAATTGTATAGATTTTAATATTGTGCTATACACTCTTAAAAAAACATTATACACCCTACTATATTACA
>BNJU01004636.1_pt1 | contig 74680 bp, 70 predicted proteins | sample 8539281 | NCBI WGS metagenome assembly BNJU01 (sample SAMD00202456, study PRJDB9452) | human saliva metagenome | isolation source: human saliva | place: Japan
TCACGAATATGAGCGCCCCTCAATGTGAGGAGACTCACATTGAGGGGCGTAAATATTTCTCCTACTGCCCCACACATGAAATCCAGTCCACCATGCTCCTGCACATAGCCGCAGAATCCGCGCATTGCCTCATCCAACCTGATGGTGCCCCGTCCGTTAGAGAAACTATCCACATGCAGTTTACCTTCACTATCGAGACCAAGGTTTCATGGTGATCCTTGAAGCACGAGTGTTGGAGATCCACCGCCCATCTAAACAAGCCGACTTTATGTTACCAGTGTTATACCAATCGACTTCCAATCCGATAGCTTCACGCCAGTTCTGCAGGTAGTGCCGTTCTTCTCCTGTGTCTGGTTTTATCCATAGCCGTGTCTCAATCATGGCTTACGATTTGCCCCTTCTTTGTGGTGTGCGGAATAGATTGTTTTCCGTGTACCAATCATATCACTCACCCTGCTATCCTGAAGGTACTAGGAGTCGTGACCCACGCAGCACCAGAAAGTAAAGAATGAGCATGACGCAAGCTATAACCGAACAAACCATCACTGCAGAAGAAATCGCCTACTGGGAGCTTCTGGTGGGCGCAGTGAACATGAAAGAACCACTGGAAAACCTAGCGGTAGACCAAAACCCGCAGACAAGAACTGAGTCTAGACGACGCCGAGTTCTCCGCCCTATCCCAAATACCAGCCCACCGCCTCCACCAGTTTGAGAACGGCGACGGAGACATCCTACTATCCGACCTGCGGAGGTACGCGCTCGCGGTTGGGGTGACGTTCAGCATGCGGGAAGAGAGAGCGCATTCCTCGTGTGTGAGACGAGGATTGTTAGGAACCATGAACCATTCAAAACTTCACAGGAAAGCAGGAGACACAATATGGGTATTGTGAGTATCAAAACGGAATACATTAAAGAGCTGGTGAACATGCTGTGCGTTTTTGATAACTGGACAAAAATATGAATATCTCTTTTGAGCAGAAAATCCTGCTTCAGGTACAATGAACATTCTAGTTTTTAAAAACGCACCAATTGATAACAGCAGTATCTGGATCCGATGGTACCTTTCAGACGCTGAAAGAAATGTCAAAACTGTTTTATCGGTTCCAAGAGTTTAAAGCCTAGTAAACGAGATTGCCAGCAACGAAAACGCTGAACAGCTGTTATTGAAGAGAGACAGTAAGCAGCTCGCACATTTGGGCTCAAAGGAGGAGAAAACCGAGTTGTGCTAATATTAGTTTGCAACCTGATGTTCATTCAGACATGCTTGATGCTCAAGAAAACATATGAGCCCTATTGCTGATCAACTGTGCGCATGTGGTATAACACCAGCTGAGGCTAGGACCGAAAACCAGCAGCACTACTAATCAGGAAAAATATAGATTATAATCTCGATTTTCTCAGTAGTTATGAATTTTTCACAGCAATACGAAGAACATATGGGTCTACAGACAAATACAGGGCTGTGCGGCACACATGCTCAAAATAAAGTAGAAAATGAAGAAACATACAACGAGGAACATGGTTTCTTCACCATAGGGAATACCCCAGACTGTTGCACGACTCATCAAAGAAATGACACCAAGGAAAATAAGACCACTCGCACTAGGAATCGAAACAGTCAACTATATATTTCGTGAGCAGCAACTATGTGGCTAGTTGAAACACCTAAAAGGAATATTGGGTTCACGTATACATGCAAAGCGACAGCAGGCTTATGCGACTAGATCGCTTGCTCTGTTTCTGAATTGAACCATCCCAACAAACAGCTAATTGGGGAGTAATGAAAGTTGACGACGAGGATTCACTAGTAGATCTATTATCAACAATTGATAAAGAATGTGTACTGTCCGAAAAACAACAAAATAAATTTTGTTAAATTAGATCAATCTGAGGAACAGGATCTTTATGTATCTCATAGGTTTTCAAGCTCATTAGAAAGTGAAGGTGACCCTATGCCTAAAGCTGCAGAATACATTAAGGTCTCTCATCAAACCGTTAGCTGAAAAGCCCGAGTATTTCGATCTAAAATATATGATTGGTGCATTGGACGTTTACGAAGGACTCAGCGCTCAAAGTTTCGGTGATATTTTATTCATGCCCTGACCTCAGAAACAGAGCCCATTACATATTCACGCTGGGATTTCAAGCGCATTGGGTGGGGATCTTTAGCTGTAAGAAGAACGGAACCGGTGGAATATAGGAAACACTGCAAGTCATATTATGAATCAGCAACAGCACACCCACGCATGATAAATGGGTGCAGGATGATTAATGAGTGAGGTGCTATCTGTGAAAGTATTCTTGTAGCACCTCACTCGAAGTCGCAACTGGTCTCGTGGTCGAATAGCATGAGTACCAACTCACAACTGTTCTTGAGTTACAGGATTAACAGTTCATATGATTCGTCTAGGTGCATATTATTTATTACCTTTGCTTCAACTACTCGTATCCTAGGGCACGCACCACCCTTGTGGGGGAACGCGATTACGGCAAAGTCACTGAAAATCGAGTCGTAGTTGAAAAAGAGGGACAACGCAACGTGGGTGTCAGTGGGATCAAACCAGAACATGTGAAAGAAAGAAATCCTGGGGCTAATGAGGGTACTGGACAAGAAAGAGTAGACAAAGAGCCCATAGTTTTCCGAAACAGAAGCGCACACATGAGCTGGTACGTCACCGTGCTAAAGGAACAAACCCTGGACATGGGGAAGGCTGCGATCCCGCATCGTGCAACACCATGCTTGGAGTGGTGACCTAGTGTCTCATGTTCCCAGTGAAAGCTTTCAAAGAGATAGCAAAGGCAGCTAGCAAACAGGCCCAATGCGAAGAACCCGCTTGTGAGCACAAATGGTGGGTGCAGTATGCGGACATGTGGTTTGAAGGCGGGGCATCACGCACGATCCGGGACGCTTCGCTCGTGATCCGGGGTTTACTCATGCTGAGGATAGGGCGGGAGGAGCTGGGGACGCGGTACAGAGCCTGAGAAACCAGTTTATGCGTGTGAGATAACTACAGAGGCACGCACGATGAGAGCGGTGCGACGACGCAATCAAGGCGATGTAAAGAGAACATCTGCGCAGCCTTGCTGTTGCAATGACTGCCGCACTCATCATCCAGAATCCGCATCTATGGTGCTACCGACGGAGGCTAAACTCATCCGCCACACCTGCCGCAGCCCGAAGGGCACCAGTGAGCATGGTGAAGCCATAAAACTCGCTATCCCGAAAACTGTTGCGTCGTCCATCAAAGAAATGAGCACCAGCACGCGCCACCAGACCAAAGGGATTCCAACCCGAACAGTAACCATTCATCCTGGAGAACCAGCCTATGGGATGGTGAGACACTCAAAGGAACTATCGGGTTCACCTACATCCTGAGAGCAACAGCAGAAATGAACGCGCATACAGGTTCGTGAATAACCCTCCCAACAGACCGCCGCGAGGGCACTCATCACCGTTGACGGGACAAGCTCGTGAGAAAAGCTTTGGGAAAGTTGCGGAACAGCCGATAAATCTGCCTGCACGGAACCGTGCACCGTCGTGCAGCCTCATGAGTGACGGTGACACCTCAACATAACCACCATCCAGGGTGGAAAAAGGCACTACCACCGGCAGCCCCAAACCCCCATATAGCCATAGGACAGTAGCAACAACGACTTGGGGACCTGCGACAAAAAGCGCCTGCTTGACGGGCTGAAAAGCACTCAAAAGACCGCTAACAGTACACCTGGGCGCGGTGCATATCCTAAAGGGTGACCAGATCGTAGGATGCCACCACCGTATTTCTTCAGCGACCCGGAGTGAAGGTTCTGAAACGCCGTACCCTGACCAACCGAATTTGTGGAACAGCTGGGACACTGCGGTAGTGGTTATTTCGTCCTACGAGGCTCTAATGGTGAGCCCGAGATGAGGTGCCCAGTGATTTATCTGGGCACCTTTTGTTTACTCTAGAGTATCGTGCCCTAGTCGTCCATGAAACCCATCGGGTGGTACGTTGAGGTGCTGTAGAGAATGAACTCCACGTTGCGCCGCTCGCCGTCGTAGGGTCAACGGTCTGAACAACTTTCCCATCCTCCAGTGGCTGAGAAATATTCGTGTACGCTAACGCAGTAATGGAGTCTGTCGCCGATCGTCCCCGGTCCTTGTATTTCTGCAGGAGACGCGCCGAGCTGTCGCTGATATTCACTTGTGCTCGTGATTGCTGCGCTCGCTCATGATTGTATCCCCTAAACGAATCGGGTGGCTCGGTACACTAAACATTATAGCACGAAAATAGTTGCGAGAAGGGTGAAGTGACATAGGGAATCTGCGAAGAACAGAGTAAAACCAGTAAAGAATATGGGCTCACCACAAACCAGAAATTATGCTCATACAGCACCCTCACCGAGCTGCACAAAGAGGCAAACAGAAAATACTATGCGATGCAGGCTTTTCATCAGTACCGGGGGCCCAGTGGCAATATTTCTTCCACTGTGACCACGTAAGCTCAACCACGATGCTCTCATACACGCACCTCGTAGCAACAGTGTTTCTGACGTTACTGTTCATTGTGCTCAGATTCATCGTCATATCGTGAAGTTCCGTGACTTCCCTGAAGACCCCTGAACCAACAGATAAGGTTGGGCATCTCGGCAACATGAACCAGTTCTTCTATGGGACCTCCAAGAGGAGAAGTGCGCTTCCATGCTTTGAGGGGCACAGATAAGGACGACGAGAATAAGAAACTGTAGAACTATATCGCGAGCTTAGCTGCTAGTGTCGATAATATAGAATCATTGGTGAAAGTCAATGGGAACTGGGTTAGCTTTCCAATGTTCCCTATACGTTTTTATCATGTATCAGATTTTTACGGCCTTTATCAAATACAGGAAGGTGAAACAACTATAATGACAATCGTTTTCCAAACCATACTCACCAGAAAACACCGGTAACGCTGCCGAACTAGCCTACATAGTTATGAGCGGTGCGGGCATATATCAGCATCGAACGGCACGCACCTGGCAGAAGGAAATATGCGGGGAGCATTCACCACACCGTGAACCCACGCGCTCAGGATGCATTGAAGTAGAGATTCCGTTTCGACGGGAAAGAAGAATTTGAAGAAACCCTAGAAGCAGTATCCACGTGAGACTGCGCGTCTCATCTCCAACTACTACCCCATACATGGAGAACACCTATATATTGAAGATACCGAGCGTAAATATTAGCGACTGTATCTCGACCCTCACAGGGACAGTACTAGCAGGAAGAAAGATTGGGGCGGGAGTTTGGTATGTACCTAAGTTCCTGCCCCTAATCGTTAACCCGTCATAGGTTCCCAACCGTGAAAACACCCCTCCTACGGCGTCACCAACCAGCGTATCTTCAAGCTCCGGGAACACGGACCAGAAATCTTCTGCCGGTATTTGAGAACATGATCAAGGCGATCAGCTAAAAGCATCATAATCTTATGCAATGATCGGCTGCACACGCCAATGATACGAACGTTTTTATTCATTTTTCGTTGTTCACATCAGCCAACCTGACGTAAGCATCAAGGAAAGCGAAATTGAGTCTCTTCCCTCAGGAGGATAAAAACCCCTGCGTATCACTGTAATCTCGTTCCTGAATTATTTTTCGTCTCAGGGTACCTCTCAGCGAACACAGCACAGTGAACACCAGTAGGGTAGTGTTCCTTCTGGCAGCTCTTCAAACTCCCCAGTACTCTATGGTGGGAACCCTTTGTTAGCCACAACTGCTAGCTGGCACTGTTGGTGGGTGCCACCAGCACCATATAGAAGAGTCCCGATCAGCACCATAGTCTGGCGCCATACCACTTACCCTCAGAATAGGTTAATAGAATCTTCCCATCTTCGAAGAAACCGTTCACACCAGTAAGATGTTTACCAACCTTTGGGTAACGTACCAACCAGATAGTGTTCCCACCATCTTCATGGTTATGGTATTCCGCAGGTTTCAATGTACATGATGGTTGACATTATCGCTAAACCTTCCCTAATGTTTTGCGTCCAATACTTTGGGGGCGTGGCACAAAACTAGGGTGAGTCCCATGCTTGGAAGAATACTCACTGTCCAGGACTCACCCTAACCACTAGCACAGGCAGAGAGAGCTACTCCGCTGGCAGGTTATCCTCACCCACGCTAGGACGCTTCCATGCTCATCTGCAGGACCCTTGAAGGCTAGCTCCCATTTCTGCGTGATTTTATCCTGTACCAACTTATAGTAGTTGCCTATTAGGTTTTCAGTACATTGTAAGTTCTTCACGCTGGTCCTCTTGGTGTCCACCCTCTTACTGGTGGGGAAATGAGGATGGTTAATTCGTTGAGCGACCTGTACTTTTTGATGATGGACATTACATATATGTCTTGAGGTCTCTCAACACGGGTGGCTTTTCACTATAGCTAGTTTCGAGATCAGAGAATCCTTGTGTGTACACGTTCTTCTTGGTCTCGTCTTAAAGATTGTAAGGAAAAGATCGTTTGTACATGACATCCAGTAGATGCGACATGGGTGGCGTCTCGTCACCAGAAGAACCTCGAAACCGCTTCCTCTCCGACTAGACGCAGCCTTGTAAGCGCCTTTCAGGGGACGGGAAAATAGGGTCTTCCTCATTTGGGTTTTTCAGAACGGAGATGGACGAGAAAACAACCCGCCCACTGTCACGCAGCCACTCAGCGTCCGCTTTCAGGATGTTACTGATAACGAGTATGGTGACAATCTTCGCTGGGTCAATCCCACCCTCGATGCCGAGCGCATCAGATAATGGTCTGAGCACGTCATCAGTTGAATGTCCACCAACATTCCACTCATTATGCTGCAACCCCTTTCTATTACCAAAAATATCGTCAGGGTACAGGACGGAGATTTTACGCCGCTTATTGTGCCCAAGAATAACAGGAAGAATCCTTCCTGTTTGAGACGCTGATATCTCCGCGTACTCGATTTGCTGGATAGACCCGACTAGCACATCTGACGGTTTCGCGTCATGCCCCATGTAGATGGCGTACTCGTATCCCCTGGTCTCGTTTCCCATGATTCTTCACTACTCCTCTCGTGCTGATTCTTAATGGTTGTTGCAATCGATGCAACACCCCCGTGTCATGTAGGGGGTGTCACTAGATAAAGGGGTGCTGCAGGTAATATGCGCCCCGCGACAGGAAGGCGAAAAACCAGGATGGACAGCATCACCATCACCACAGGAACCTACAAAAGATCGACAAACTACTTTCCTGGTAGGCAAAACCAGTGAGGGTGGCGGGAAAACTAGGCTAACCCTGAAGCCACCCGCGAAAAAGGAAACGTACTGCTTAGCGTCTACGTGCCGAAACCGCAGATCGCAACAGCATCTACATGGAAGTACCTATCACGAAAACGGAAACAGTGCATCCAGAGTACGCGGTATTGAAGTGACGCGAAAGACTTCCACCCACCAAATAAAACCAGGGGGCCAGCACAAAACCCCACATGCCAAAACCATCACACTCGAAAAACCTGAGCAAGGCGGAAAAATCCGCACGCTTCACCCCGAACAACGGGGAAACTCAGAAATACATCACCCGCCCCACGAAGCGAGCGAAAACAGTGAGACAATACCTGACCCTCAGCACGCCCACGCTCAACCTACAGTGTTACCCTAACCCCGCAACGAGATAAGGACCAGCAAGCCGCCACCATCGCTAACGGGTATACGGAAACACTAAGCCATCGAGATTTACGGTGTATACCTGAAACTCACCCAAAGGGGAATCGAGTGTACGGTGCCGCCAGACGAGTCATAAGGGCAATAAAACGGTCTGCCTCACCGACACAGACTGTCAAAAGAGCATGAGCGGTAACATCCGCATCCCCCACGGCGCTAGTCCGGGCAGCTGAAGCACTAACCCCAGGACGCGGAAAAGAACTGTACCCCACCGTCCTGCACCTCAACGCAGGGGACAACATCGGCTCTTCTGAAGCCCCTCTAACGACAGTGTATTTCGTTCTGACTCCCTGCAGGGCGAGCCCAAAGGCTCAGTTCCGTGGAAGAAAATCATTTTGAGAAAACCAGAACAGATACGGGGGTGAAACCATAGACATTGATGGGGTCGTCCTCACCGAGTTCTGGGTGGCAGATGTCAAAAGAAGACCCGCAGCATCAGCAGGTTTTCGTCACCATAACCCTCAGAACGACGACAACGACAATAATGATACGGTCACCCTCTCGGCTGACTACCACGACTTATGGTAAAACATCACAGAGACTCCTCACAAGGACAGTGAAAAACGGCACCTAGGGACCCAGACCAGTAGTCGTCGTACGCCAGCTCAACCTGCCGCGCCACTGATAACTATCCTGAACACCCTCCCACCAACCAAAAGGAACTCAACTTGGGGTTGTATCCATCGAGCCACCTAACCACGAGCACCTAAAAACATCCTACCGTCCCACACAGCACTGGGAAGACGGGAAACTGGTGGTGGTAGTGCGGTGGTGGTGGGTACTACTGCATCCCGCGTAAACGCTGAGCATTATGGCACTGTGCGGGATCTGACCCTGACAGTTCGGATACCCCGCCACCATTGGTTTACGGTGAGCCGTATCAATGAGTTGATAAAAGCCCACCTGATGAAGAAATAATAAGGAACATGAAAAATATGTAGTAAACATTGTTCATGAAAAACCCTTTGCAACTGAAAATATTGAGTTCGGATTGAGGTTTTAAAGAACACCTCCACCGTGCAGGTGTCCGGGTTACTGTCGTGCTGGACTGATTCTCGTGTGGTTTATGAGCCGTTCCCGTCAGTTGGGAAGCCCTGATCCCCTAGAAAACGATTGACGGTAAGGAAACCACTTAAAACTGAGCATGCTCATCTACGGTTTACCTCGGGCAGAAGAAAGCTATATTGAGTGAGCGCAGGTCATGCTGAGAACCGAGAAGTATTCGTCATAGGTGGGGGACTATTGTTCCTTCTTAGGGATAAGATCTGGAGTTCACCCCAAGCTGGGGAGCAATACCATAGGTCATGAAAACGGTACCTTCATGCCGAACAAAAGTACCTACCCTAAAACAGTGGGCGTGAAAAATTAGTAGGACGATAGAAGATACAACGGTAGAATACATTATGTCTCATGAGGGTCCTGCGCCCTACGCGAGAGGAAGCTCTATCTTCGATGGACTACGATGCGACGACAAGAATGTCATGAGGGATATCAGAACTCCGAACACCCTGCTGTAACCCCTGGGAGGTATACGCGTGCGCATTTGACTTGTTTGCAAGAAAACCGAACTTATTCTCAGAGGCTCCTCTCACAGATGCGGAGCAGGAGCAGATCTATGGAAGGTATCGTAAATCACATCGAAAAACCTCGGTTTGCTGACGCATGCGAGCAGGGCATTTATGGAGTGGGAAGCAAATTTGAGGTACGGTCTATAGTATGGAGATCACACTGAAATCGCAGGAAGACGATAACCCGCCACACCACCCAAGTGCAGTAGGTGGTGGTGCGGATACCAGCCAAATATGCGCAGAACCCACATGACGCATTGGGTGGGCGCAGCGACTGGGCTCACCAGCAGAGAACCAGATGTTGTATTTACCGTAAATATGAGGCATGGAAACCCTCTCATACGTCAGCAGAATCCCAGGATGCTTTAACGCAATGAAAAACATGAACCTGCAATCAAAAGTCAAATACGTGCATTGGTTGGCCCACTAATCTGAGTACGATCACCCCACCACAAACATGTATTATGTGTATAGAAGCAAATAAACATGAAAGTCAGGAGAACTCCACTACGACCAAAAGAAAACAAGCAACAGTTGTGCTGCTGTTCATTCACGCTCAAATGATCCTGCATAATGAGTCCTACACTCTACATCACCGCGCTACCATATCAATGGGAGCTCGAGATACGTGACCACATCCACAAAAGAAACCGTTTTGCTCAATAACCCAGCCCACGACGCGGGCTCATTAAGCAACATCTACTTGGAAATATTCGATTTTTCGACACCCACAGGAAGCGGAGCAGCCGCCCTCGAGGTGCGACGCTCGCAGGGAGTGCTGACGAGAACGCTGGGACACCACCATCGGTGAGGTGGACGCGAGAAGCCGAGAAGGCCAGCGAGACAATAGAGCGCGTTAGGGGAAACATCCAATTGACGGGTGACGAATCCCAGGATAAGAAGAACGCGACGCTGTTATAGCGGCAGCTTGCGAAACTGGGTTGGTACAACATCAACGACTAGTATTACACCATTAGATCCTCCTAGTATCCCTCCCCGTTCTCACGATTACTAAACTGAGACACCCACACCAACCCACCCGCAAAGGCAAATAGAAAAAACAAAAGAAATGGCAAACACAAAAACAACCAAACCCAGGACTCGCTAAATTCACAAAACGATCCCTCGCGGAGAGTGCAAAAGGACTCTACATATATCACAGTACTGCCTTACAGCGGTAAGGTCGCACCATATATCGAAGAGATCACAAAACTAACACGCACACTGAACACGGCGTGCCAGGATGAAGATTTCTTCGCATTAGAATGCGAAACCATGACCCTCGGCACATACGCAGAAGCGAAAGTAGCTGGCTCTGCGCGTACCTCCTAGGTGGAGAAAATTTTGTTGGCTACGCCGCAATACAGGAAGCTACAGCAGAGTCCTGCAGAACGCGGTTATAGGTGCTTAGAATTAGATTAACGACCTAAATAGCCAGCTCCAGGATTACGGGTACTTCAGGTAAAGACGATCTTGTGGGTGTCTTTGATGAGATATCGTATGAGACTGGGCTCTGGTACGTTTAGATAAGAAAGCGCCCCCTATCTGGGGTCTCGTTACTAATAATCTAGCGGGATCTTGGTTAGGGGGGGTATTGTGATGCTATGACTACTAAAGAAAAAGAATGTGAAATGTACTCGTCCTCAAATTTGCTTGGAGGCAAATATTTCCGTGATAACCAGCTGTTTCATCTGATGAAACCAGGTAAGGTGTATTGTTTCACCAAACAAATTCGAGTGTTGACACGCGCGTGGTGTTGATGTCGAACCTGTTTTTGGTTCTACGGAGCAGTTCAACGAGGGCTTCGAGGAGATGTGAGGATCTTCGGTAGAAGTTTCCGCGTAATAGTCCTGTATTCGGGGAGATCCCAAGCCCAGAATCCTTCGGTTCGTTATGTGACCTATGGCACCCATGTTTTATCGGATAAAACAATTTGCCCAGCTGGAGGACATGGCTTTTACGGTAAATTAGAATCCTGAAAGGTGAGCATCTTCTAGCTGACTCAGGTGTGGATATTGTAGCTACAATGATGAGCTGTCACGCCCTAATAACGGAGGCTTTGAGAAAAACGAACATATAGTCGTGGAGCCTGTCCGCTGTAGTACTAGCGTATCCTGTTCTCCTACTGCGTGAAATGTATTCGAGCTTACTCTAACTAGGGCGAATCGTTGTTGATCCTAAATCTGATAGGGCTCTTGACTTTGGGGTGCGGGCTTTATGTTACGGTGGTGACTCTAATCTGAGGGGTTCTTCTGGGGGATTGGGTTCTTGAGTGTTGCGCACTTACATGTTAATCGTTCATCCGATCAGGTTTCCTTGATTATTGGGGATATGACTATGCCTTAGGTGTTAGCCGGTCATTGTCTGAGGTGCTTCAGTATTTGCATGATGAGGTTAGCCGTATATTTTTCTTAGCCCCTAGGCTATTGTTCCCATTATGTGGACTGGGTTTTGTGAAGCGCTGTCTGGTGTTATAGAATATTGATTACGTGAGGGGCAGGGTAACCTGTTCGATATTAGGCATCCATCCGAACACCTCCTTCCTTATCCCTCTCGTGTTGGGCTGTTAGCTCAGCCGGTTAGAGCAGATGACTCATAATCATCCGGTCGTGGGTTCAAGCCCCACACAGCCCACCAAAAGAATTTTTATGGGGTGGAACATGAGAATCCGTTGCGCATGTTCCACCCCATATTTCTCTACCCAATCCTTGTGGTGGGTTGGGTTAGACTATCCTGTTCTTTCATGATTCCTTCTGTCTTTACCACCGATCTCCCCGAGGCGGGACAGGAAACCTAAGATGTCCCGATAATTTCTATAAAACCTCCGATAGCTTCTATAGCGTCCACGAGATAATCACCCCAACTCAACTTCTATTGGTCCTAACACCACCAATACTAGCACCTTTGCGGCACTTGGCCCACGCTGATACCATAAACCAGAACATCACATAAATAGAACAAGATAAGGACACCCTAGCATGCCAATATGCCACTACTGGATAATCACTTACCGTCCCAACCTCATGACGTGAAGACCGCGTGTCTATCGGGGTTATAGCCTCCGGACGATCTCACGGTTGAGTGCAGGTTCATTCGCACCCCAGAGGCACTACCCATCAACCACCCCCAAAAATACCTGGAGCAGAGGCATACGAGACCTAGAAAAACCATCCGAAACCTCAACACCACCAGCAACCCAGCCCTTACCCCTACAATCGAGATCGAACATTACAGGGCGCACCTGAACAACATATACCAGCTCACAGCACCGAGGATCGCTTCGTCTGTTTCGGGTATGGATGAGGCTGGAGGACCTATACAGGGCTTTCGTGCACCGAATAAGGCGTATACTCGTTTACTGCAGGGGTGTCGCCCACTGTGCGATAGTCTACACCATTAGCGCCCTCCATACAGCAACCCCAGTACCAAAATAGCGATCAACACTCAAACCAACTCGACACCACACCATACACCCTCCCACCCAGAGACCTCACCCACCCAGGTTTTACTAGGGCTCATGGGCAGGGACAGGAAATCGTCAGGTCACTGAGCAGCATATACACGGGTATCGGGTGCTCCTCAACCCCAGGGTGACAGGACAAACTCAGCCTCAACAGCATAATAATCCGTACCAGTGAGCTTTACGGAACTCACAGGAAACAGTTCGATACGAACATAAAAAGAGACCCTGCGCACTCGGCTCTTCTGCCCCACTCAAAGGATCCTGCTCTACGAGCACACCACCATATTTTCCTGGGCGTAGCTCAAAGTGTGTATCAGGGTTGCTGTACCATTGTTTTCTCTTTTCTTTATGTGTCCAGCATGAGTGGGAATGTCGGATAGGAAACTGACGGTTTGTCCTATCTGACATTCTTCTTCAGATTTTACAGGTAATCCTCGAAAACCACATAGTTGGCACGAGAATGAATCTCCCCACCATTTTCTATAGCATCTGTATCAAAATCACAATCAACTAGTTTACAAACCTCAGGTTCATTCACGGGAACCGGTACCACCCACCTGACCTCGTTAGTGTTCCGTGAGCGATCCAGTAGGTGCCCACCATCTACCATGAGTTATGTAGTAAATGATAATATCAGTATCGTAACCGTCAGCTTTTATCTTCAGCTCACCGCCGGTCTTATAAATTTTCATGTTTTGGTGCGTGTCAGTGAACCGAACATATACTCCCCTGAGATTTACCTACTCGCTGAACCAGGTCATGCATGGTTTTCAGCTCAGCTAGGTCGTATGCCCCTGGTTGTAGGGAAAACTTGTAGGTTCCTGTAGGCATTTTTTCTTCCGTTCCACTTGTTCTCTTATGCTGTATGTAGATATCCCCTGGGTTTTATGTTCTGCTATTTAAGCAGGGTATCTGCCGCCGCATACAAAACACTGACACGCACAAGATGAAGATGCTAAACTCTCATCTGGTTACGTTACCAGCTGGTCCCCAAGTTACCGGTTTGCAAGAAAACTGGGCAGTACCCCACTGTAAACCAGAAACGGTTTGTGGCGGCAGGTTCTTGTAAGCTCAGCTGGCAGAGCGCCTGATTGAAGATCAGGAGGCTCTTGGTTCGATTCCAAGCGGAACACACACATCTCATGTGGGGGTTGAGCTCTTCTAGCTCAGTTGGCAGAGGCGGCGGACTTAAAATCTGTACAGTGGGGTCTGAGGTCCCACGAGCACGCGGTGCGGCACATTCTGTTGAGTGCCGTACCCCCGTTTTGGGTGGTTGGCTGAGTGGACTAAAGCGTCAGTCTTGAAAACTGTCTGAATGTAAAAAACTTCCGTGGGTCTCAGACTCACCACCTGCTAACATTTTTGTAGTATATGTTCATTTAAACATGGTTTGAACGATTATTAGAGAAATCACGTGGAAGAAACCAAGGATTCTGTAAGGAAAACAACTGCTGACTGTGAATGAAGTAGCGGAACGGTTGAATGTCACTCCCCAGATGGTGAGGGCGCTTATTAAAGGGCAAACTCGGTTCATATAAGATTGGGCAGCGTAGTACCCGGATTTTCGCAAAGAGGATCTGGATAAGTATCTGAATCTTGCAAGATGAATCAGGAGGCTTAGGGTTTTCTTGCTCACTTGATCACGGGGGTCTGTTTCTATGCTCGAAACAGACCCCTCTTTTTGAAGCCTCAACCTAACATTCAGAAAGATGCCAATCACCCTTATCATGCTATTTTATTATGAGAAACACAGTCCCAAACAATACAAGCGAAATAGGGTGAATGTGAAAATTACGCATCCCCAACCGCGAAAGAGTTCCTGAAAGCACTAGACTCCGGAGAGCAGGGCTGCCAAAAACGCATCCAGTAAGCCCCGCCCTAGCAGCAGTTGTGCTGACCGTCCTCCCTCGAGGGCTGCACGGCGGCACAGGTGCTTACGACGGTATCTTCCTACGACAGTACAACGTTCGCTGACCGCACTATCACAGCGGAAAGTAACATGTCTCAGGGGACGTCCAGAAAAATTCTGGTGAACGGCAACCAGTTGATCGCTTTCGTGAAAAACTTCCCGAAAGGTCAACCAATTATCCTGCAGGTTGGCAAGAACTCCAACAAATTGGAAATGCGTTGCCAAGATTATGCGTGTAACCTTCCCATGATGTCGCTGAATGAGTACCCTAAAACCCCTAATGCCCCCTCAAGTATCTGCTGGCATCATGGAGCAACGACTTCACTAAACTTATTCACCCTCATAAATATTGCGGCATCAAAAGACGAGTCGCTACCCATCCTAACAGGGGCTAATATCACCCTTGACGAGAAGGGAATACAAGCCGTGGCCACGGACAGGTACAGGCTTGTATGTGTTTCTGTCCCCTGGTCTAACATTGGGGAGGATGAGATTATCCCAGACGCCCAGAAAGGCTCGCCCACCTTCTGAAAAGCAAACGTCCTGCATTCCCTATCCAGGAGAGCACAGACTATGCAGGTTTGTGGGGATTCACCCACCACCAACAGGAGCAAGTCATCAAATTTACGGTACGTGACACTAACGAAGAATCAGACACAGAGGGAGCATCTGACACCGTGCTTCTAGGGGCTGTGTTATCAACCCTCATGGAGGGTGACTACCCCAAAGCACGCGGGCTCTTATTCCGCAAGTCCAGTAGCTAACGCAGATTTGATAAGACGAAACTGTCTGAGAGCCTGTCGTTCAGTTAACGCTAACCTACCCCCGAACCAGCCTATCCTACTTAAATTTGAGGACGGTTCCGTAGAAGTTAGCTCTGACGACAATCAGGTTCAACAGCTATAAGGTTCCTGATGTAATACTCAATGGTGTGGAAACCCTAGATATAGCTTTTTAACCCGCAGTATCTTATCGCTGCTGTCAATTCTTTCAATACCCCTGCAGGTTGAGATCAGGTTCTGCGGATTTTGATGGGCTACGTCCAGCTTATCTAGTTGGTGTTTATGAGGATGGTGGAAGTGGATGAGTCGTATATTCACCTTCTCATGCCCGTTCGTAGGCAGAACAATCTAGAGGAACGGTGAGGGACGCAGGATAGTAATGCTAGCTGGGTTAGTAACCCTATCGCTGTTTTTGATTTAGAGACAACAGGGTTGAATGTTAGGAAGACCGTATTGTCACCGCTTCTTTCGGTGTCCTGTCGCCTTCTGGTGAGGTGATGTGCGATGCTAAGGGTGTTCCGATCATACGGGATTGGTTGATCAACCCTGGGGTGGTTATCCCTAAGCAGGCTTCGGATATTCATGGTGTGACGACGCTCCGCGCGCAGAAGGAGGCATGGGTGCTTCTGAGGTGTTGCCCAGGTTGCGGCGATGGTTGGTTGGGCGTTACGGCATGGTATTCCTGTGGTTGGGTACAATGTGCGGTATGATTTGTCGATGCTGGTTCACGAGACTGAACGTCACGCAGTTGAACGGCATGCTGAACCGCTCCCCGAACTCCATTCCCATCCTTGACCCGTACCGATCTTCAAACACCTCTACAAATACAGGAAAGGCGGTAAAACCCTAGCGAACGCCGCAGAGTTCTACGGCATCAACCTAGACAACGCCCACGGCTCCCACGAAGACGCCCTAGCAGCCGGACGGGTTCTACAAGCTATCGGGGCGCAGAACCAGGCTTTTTCAGGAACATGACAGCTGGTGAACCGCACGAAACCATTATTGGGTTGCCACGATGAGCAGGATGGGACTACCAGGAGTACCTGATGCGTAACCATGTGAGAGAAGCAGGCCCCTCTACGGCTGTGGAGCGCGGGTTCTAACCATATCTGCCGGAGTCACAACAGTACACGCTCACCGAGTTACGCGCATTGTGCCTGAAAGAAGCACACCGCCGTTAGTAGAGAAGCATTAGGTCTCTTCGCGGGTGCTTGCATTGATCTTCAACGGCTGGTGCGGCACCCGCATTATTGCTTTTGTGAATAAATTTTTGAGTAAGGAAAGTATATGGTTTTAGATAATCTTGACAGTTTATGTGACCGCGTGAAGGCCTTCGACACCACCAGGCTGGTGCTACTGAGAGGGCATGGTTTGAATGGGCGTATCAATGCGTTACGGCTGAGTTGAGGCAGGGTCAGTGAAGAGGATAATGTCAGAGTCAGCAGTCGCCCAGGATCTTGCCACGGTCACTCTCGAAGGGTTGTCACTCGACGAGCTGAAACAAGCCGTCGAAGACGCCTGCTGGTCCGCAGATAACCCAGACGAAAACACACTGGGTTCTGGGTCGCTTTCCACACCCTAAGCTGCCTGCTGCAGGTGCTCGGCACCCCAGAATACCCGCGCCACAAAATGCTCCTGCTGAAACTCAACAAAACCGCTGCAACCCCACTGGTGCGCACAACAGCGAACGGCAGAGTGAAACAGTGAGATGTGACACATTCTCCACAAACGGTTTTGTAAACAACCATCACTCGTGTATGCGTATATGTGCCCGAAACAATAACGGCAACATATAACGGAGTGTGGCGTGGGTTGGCTAACGCGCCTGCTTTGGGAGCAGGATCGCAGGTTCAGAATCCTGTCATCTCGAGCAGAGCACTGAAACGGTGTGTCATCGGTGTTCTTTGCGAAGAGAATGCGATCCCCACCTCAGTGGGAGGGGCTCTCATTGGTTGAGATATGAATACGATGTGATGTTGTGAATAAAAGATACAGTTTCTCAAACGGGGCGGAAAACGGTTTGAGATTCCCCATGTATTTTTGTGCCTAATTTTTAGGTGCGGGTTAGGGTCTGGAACGAATATTTCATGGGTGTTTCTTACCTTGCGGGAGCCTGCAGGTACCCGTTTTCGCTTCTTCCCAAGTGCTCTGGTTTAAAAGGTACCCCATTGCACTGGTTTATTTGTTCTAGAAAGTTTTTCTGTGGTGAGTCTGGGGCGTAGGTGTCACCTGTAATCCTCAGTATCTTCTGAGGAATCTAGGAGGGTGCGTTCAATACCTCAACGCGCCTAAATACTGGTAAAATCCTCGCGGGAAAGCCTTCTCGCATAGATGTGAGCCGCCACCAATGATCCAAACAGTAACTTGCTGATGTGGTGAATCCGGAGTGCCGGCTAGGGTAGAGGCTAAAGACCTGTTGCCCGCGAGGGTGAGCGCCGCATCCAGCGAAGACACATCCAAAACGCACCATCACATTCAACAGGTTTTGAGTCCAGTGAGCGCTGCGGCTAATCACAATATTGGTTCGCTCAGGTAAGGGACGGAAACGCGCAGAAGACTCCCCAAGTGCGCCGCCCCCATGATGCGACGGGCTACCCACGGTAACAGCTGAAATGCGCGCAAGATCCTCAGGGCATGCCAGGGCATGGTGCCGTCACCGCTAACACCTGCGCTGGTTTGCGCCCAGACAGCACCAGGCGCGGGGGTTGCTGTGGGTGGCTGATGATCATGTTTACTCATTGCGTGTCCTTTACGCTGCCACAGGCGCAGTGATTTAGTGATGGTGCTTATAACCGATAAGCTCAATAGTCCCTCGTACTCGTAATCAAAAATAGAGGTTTTCTTTGTTTCTGATAAATGCGAGGTTTGGGGGTACGGGTAGGGTTCACGCGGGGATGAGGGATTACCCTCAGGTCAGTCCCGTAGCCGAGCTGCTTTTTCACCCGTTCCAGGTGGTTGGAGTAGATGCGACAGTCGCCGCCTGTCCAGACGAAATCAGGATCATGACCCACCCTCATGGGCTATCAGGTATGTCAACAGGGCGTAGGAGGCAATATGAACGGTACACCCAAGAACATGTCGGCGCTACGCTGGTACAGCTGACACGACAGTTCCTTCACGCCGTTGGGGCGCTCGTGCACATAGAACTGGAACATGGTGTGGCAGGGCGGTAGCGCCATGTCCTCAACGTCCGCTGGGTTCCGGCTGCGGACACGATGATACCTCCGTGAGAACGGGTTTTCTGCATGACTGATAACCCTGCTGATCTGGTCAATCGTGCCCCCATCGGGTGCAGCCCAGGAGCGCCACTGTTTCCCGTACACGGGTCCGAGGTCACCGTTCTCGTCAGCCCATTCATCCCAAATGGTTACACCGCGCTCCTGCAGCCAATGAACATTCGTGGAGCCGCGCAGGAACCACAGGAGCTCCACCGCAACCGACTTGAAATGCACACGCTTAGTAGTGATCAGAGGAAAAGAATCACGCAGATCAAAACGCATCTGCCGCCCGAAAACACCAACGGTCCCCGTCCCAGTCCGGTCTTGGCGTTGCACACCTGCCTCTAGAAAGCATCTCTTGTTTTCGTCTAGGATTTCTCGTAGCAGGTTCTCGTAAGGGGTGGGTGCTCCCATTTTGTTTCCCTCTCAATGTAGTGTTTTTATAGTAACAGACTACATTATAGGGTAACGCGAACAGGTTTAAGGTGAATGGTTGCGGGTGCCTAGAAACCTGCTGCAGGAGGGGTACTGTTACTACAGCAAATCATGCCCAACAAAACAGCGAAGGAACCACGACGCAATGGGTGAAACCACAACCGCATACCTGAAAAACTGTGCCACCAGCCGCAAAGAAGACCAATTAGATGCTTCTATCATCCTGGAACACGCAACCATAAATCCAGACGCAACGTACCTGCCGCAATCGAAAAGCTGGTTGCAATGAATACTTAGGATCCGATGAAGGTATTTAGTTTGCAAAAGGCAGCATTTGGATATTCGGAGAAACTATTTCTACCGCGCCGATCACAGAAAAGCAAAAAGCTCAGTGATTTGCCCCCACGATCCGCTGATACCGGTTAGTGACCTACCCACACGGGGTGGGTGGTTTTGTGGTTGATGGGCGCACCTTCAAGGCGGGTGCGGACGGTGCCGCCAGAGTTTCGGATCAAAATCCCGAAGAGCGAAGAGAACACCAGCCTCTTTCCTAGGTGTGAGATGCCGAAATCCACCCGCATAACGCGCAGGATTGGGTTGTTGGTGACGTGCTCTATTCGAATAGTGGGTGGGGCAGATAAACGCTGATTTCGCGGTAGTTTCTGCAAAACCGATAAAACAGTATGGTTTGTGATGCTTCATAATGGCGGCACTCTCAACATGTCCTGCGGGTTTACGTCGCCCGAATAAGGCGCATTATAGGCTTGTGATGGGTGCTGTTGAAGCAGTCAGGAAGCAACAGGGAATCGTAGGACGAAAGCTCATGTGGAAGGATGTCTCGTATTAACGATAGGAACAGGATATCTGCAGATAGTATGCATTTCTGGGGGTGGGATGGTGAACGGAAAATGCTACAGGGGATAGAGGATAATGAGGGCGAGCAGGAGTGAAGCAGGGTGCTCTAATGTGCCTCCCTATCAACCAGTATGACTAGGTTGTTTCACCGAATGACTTGTGGTGGGCATCTCGTACCAGAAATCGTGAGATCGACACCTTTTAGCCATTTCACACCAGTGACAGCTACCCCTTCATTGCTTTCCGCTTGCGTTGTTTTACGCTGGTGGAATATGAGGGGGTTCGCTGGGGAGGTGCCGTCTAGGGCATCTAAAAACATGGTGTATGTTGTCTAAAACACCCTCCGGCTTCCACGGTGTTTTGCAGTATGGTGGTGAACATGTCTGTGCGTGCCCTCGTTGCACCGTGATCCACGGTTGATGCGTTCTGTGTAGAGTTCTCAAGGTTTATTGTCCTGTTTTCTTCTAGTAGCCTTGAGGTTGTTGAGTGAGCCCGTACATCCTCTTTCCTCACTCGATGCAAGCTCGTAGCGCGTCATACCCAGTCGCTGAGTTGGCACATCTCACTGATACTCTGTTTCTAGGACTATGCTTAACACCATGTAAGGAAGCGAAAATCTCGCTCTCACCACCACCGATAACCCGCTCACCAACGAGTAAATCCTGATCAAGCCGGAGAGCCAACTCACCTTTAGAAACCAATACACGCTTCACTTTTCACCGTCCTGACACTGGGGATGTAAACCTCAGTCGGTTCTCAGTTTACTGGCGACAAGCGGGCACCCTGTACGCAAATGGTAGTCTCTGAAAATACTTGGGTCACATGTTGTCAAAGCAAAGTGTGCCCTCGAGGCGATATCCCCTGCCATTAGTTTCAGCGCAGGTGAGGGATGATCGTTCCAGGTTGGGTGAGTTTCCGTAACGCCTCGTATGTGTTACCTGTCATCATGTTTCCCCCATACTTGGTTCTCTATTCTCTAATCATAAGGAACCCACTGTCTGGTGCTAGAATTATCGTTGAACTCGCACATGCTCAGAAAGGAAAAATAATGCGTAAAACCAGCACACCGAAGCAGTGGGGCGCACCGAAAGTCACTATCAGAACGAACCAGCAGCACCAGAAAATCTGGGGTATTGAATACGTGGACCCCTCCACGGGAACAGTATTCACTGCTGTGAATCCCGCAGTCCCCCTCCCATTGTTCATTGGACACACCCGAAAAACTTAGGGAATACTGGGGTGCGTTCACCCACTGCCAACGACACGCGCAGACCATCAACGAAATACACGGGCTCACCAAGCGCCCTGACCCGCAGCGGCTCAATGAGCTACACTACGACCTGCTCACCAGTTTGTGAAGCGTTTCCTCACCACAGCGGCAACAATAGCCATATCCACCCAGAACACGAACAGCACGTGGGTGGGCACCGGAGGATCGACTACGAGGACGTGCAAGAAACTTCCCGCACGCCTTCCGCAACAGGGCGCACAGGAACCTCTCCCCCACACGCCCCCACCGAGTGAGAGTGTCCTACACGATGCTTATGACCGGTACGCAGCATGCACGCCTGAGGGAGACGGTACCCTGCCTGAGCATGGACACAACCTGATGTTCGAGTAGAAGGGGACATGCGGGGTCTGTTACAAGGGCAGACGACTGTCGCCTGGTTTGTTGATATTATTCCCATGTTCTAGTCATTGCGGATCACTAGACGCATTATCGTGTAATTCATGACACCAGAGGAGTGCGCATTGGCAAGGAACCACACCCAAGGCGTTTGTTGCGCGCCCTTCATATATTCTCAACCCGGACGGCGAACTACTAAAGTAGTGCGCCTATTATGGCTGAGCTTACCTCTGAGATTCGCGGCATTTCGAGCCACGCAACCTGTGTGGTTCTGTAATGATGCGAAGCTTGATCCAGGGCTTGATGCAGGCTGGTACTGTTCAGCCTGCAGTTGCGGGTCGCCGTGCGGGTGTGACTATGCCTGAGTTTCTGGTAACCGGTAAGTCTGGTAGGTCACGTAAAGAGTTTCTGGTTCAGCATCGTGTGGTCACTGAGTACCGTTCATGGCAGGAGCGTATCGCCGCCGTGAACGGGGCGAGCTCTAAGTATGTGAGTCAGGGCTGGAAACGCACAGTGAGCGCTTCTCCACCATCGTATGGTGAGGATTATATTAATCTTGGTGCTGTGGATAAGCGGTACGCAGTCATCGAGAATAACCCAATTATTGACGGCGAGATTGTTCTCAAGATGGTGATTCCAAGGCATGTGGTATCGACTTCTTTTTCAGATTTGATGCCAATCGTTTCCTCGAGGGGAAAGTAACCTTACCCATCATAAAGATTGAGAACAATCAACCTGTTTTTATTTTCACAGTCATGACCGACAACCCTATTATCCAGTTCTCGAGGGACTATACTATCGGGGTGGACGTTGGTATCAATAATTACGCGACTGTCGTGGTTCGTAACAGTAAGACAGAGAAAATCGTCTCACCAGAGCACGCTCTCCCAGCGGGTTCATTCACTATGGAACAGCGTTGGGGCGTCCGAGCGGCAGGTGAAACAGCTCCGCAAGAAAGCAAAGTCTATCCTTTATGACCGCCAATCTAAAATGTCCGCCTTAGACGAGGGCATGTGCTCCATCGCGAAGCGGCATCTAGGAAAAGAAACGCGAGTTGGCGATTCTTGCGGGCGCAAGAAATCCTCACCTGTCACACTTTTGGGGGCAATGCTGTTGTGGCGGTGGAAGACCTCAGCTGGATTGCTAATACGATGCAAAAACGGCGGAGGTGGAATCGCGGTGAGCTTATTAAGTGGCTACCCACCACGTGTCACAAAACGGCGGGTGGTGGTGTCAGTGAACTCAGCTAACACGTCACAACAGTGTCACAAGTATGGGCTCTAAAAGTATCCCATCCTGCACATAAGATTTGACTGCCCCAAGTGTAATGGTGCAATGGACGAGATGAACGCCGCCATGAACATTGCATCCGCGCTGTACTCAGAGTGGAGAAAGCTAGGAAAACCCGTGCTAAGAACCGTAAACTCCACCTGCAAACGCCTCTAAAACACCTGTGGCTGGAGGCTGCTTTTGAAGTACCCAGGTGGGATAGGACTAAAAACTATCCTACCCCCAAGAAGAATAGCGGAGTTATGAGGTGAACCTCCTCATCGCCCCGCTAGAGTCAATAAGACCACAGTACTAGTGACCGGGGTACACGCACCCTCGAGACCAACACGGCGGCACTCAAACAGGGTTACGACAACCTGCAGATGCGGTTATGCAGCCCTGATTGATACTGTCCCTGCATCCAAGGAACGGTTGCGACCAGACAAACGCCGACTTCGCTATCGTCGTCCGAGAACAGACTACTACGTATGGTTTATCGAATCCCCCATCCAACTATGGGACGAAGATGCCTACCACACTGTAGTACCAGACGAACGGTTCTGGAAAGTCACACCACCGCAGCCCAAGCGGTCAACCAAGCACATGAGCGCACCAAGAAAAGACTACAGGTGGGGCGTAGGTAGGAAATCATCTACACTCAACAATCGCGGTGATGAAGATGTGATACAAGACGGTATCTACCGCATATACCACAGGGTGAACGGCTTTACCAGGGCACCCAAAACTGGAAACTAAACAAAAATAAGAGAGTAGGAGAATAATAATGGGTTATTACTCACAGAGGAGTATCCACAATTAGGATCAACCAAGAACACGAAAAAGAAATAGTGGAGCAACTGCTTTAGATACAAGGCTGGTAAACCCATAAAAACATGGGCTTACAACCCAAAGACCAAGAGGCTCAACCAAGTCACATTCCCGCGTATTCAGAGAAAGGATCCCAACTCAATCCTGTGGCTCCCAGAAGATTTTGGTGAAACACCAGAAACAACTACGCTAAACCACTATTTCCAGCACATCGAAAAGATGCTGGATATCAAATAGAGCTAGAAGAATGAGCTAGAAAGACGTGATACTATTACCTTCAACCAGGGTATCAAGCATGCAAACGAAATTATGACGAAGGTATCATCCGGTTCTTAGCTCCGTTTATGAGATGGTGAAGGTACGCTGAGTACCTTGGTGAAGATGGTGATCGTTGGAGGGTGGTTATTCAAGACGGAAGGCATACAGCTATACCCCTGAGATCATGATGGTATGAGCCTAAAGCGAGTAACATCATAGGTAGGCGTGTTAGGGCAGCTGATCACCCAGCAGGGGCACCGTCACTATGTTCTAGTGCGGTGCCCCTTTGATGTGTTTTTGGCCCCTACCGGGTTTGAACCGGTGGCTGCGAGTTTACAAGACCGAAACGCTCTGCCAGCTGAGCTGAAGGAGGCGGGTGTCCACCAGTCGGGGTTGGTGTGGAGTGTCTCGTGACTGGTGGACTTTCTCTAATATAACAGGTAGGTTCATGCGTTTCGCAAATCGTGGGGCGGGCGGAATGTTGAATTTTTAGTATATTGTTCTAAATTTTTGGAGGATGGTTTACATGTTGCCTGATTTATCGTGGCTAGTGTGTCTTGCATGGGGGCATTAGGGTGCCCTGATCGCATTGATTGTTATTATTGTCCGGCTGGCTTATAAGTGGTTAAGTTCACGTCTGGCAATAAGACGCATGACCGGTTGAGAAGAGCACACCGTATTTAGTGAATGTTTTTAAGGTGGTTGCTTTGCTGCGTATCCTGTTGGGGCTTGCTTTTAGGGGTTGAAGGCTGTGTTTGGGTTTTCCGGTCTTCGAAGCCCAGTAGGGGTCTGCGCGCGCAACTGTTTGTTCCACCCTTTTCCTATGGTGGGTTTATGGTGTCTTATAACACCGTAAACCCACCTCTTTTCGTGTAACCACTACTATCCGTGATACACTGGTTTTCAAAGGGTACAATACAACCCAGACGAGGTGCACCATACAACGCTGAGTATTACAGTAAGCCCCAGTATCAGGCAGAAGACCTACAGAAATATGTGGGCATCTACCTAGACAACTGCCACAAACACGGGGTTAAACCAACCTGGGATAGGCTGATCGCGCAAGCCTCTATTGCGGTAAGTATCCCTGAATCAAAAAGTCGAACAGACCGACACCTGCAGGCAGCACTCCTACAGGGCGGGATAACTACTACCGCAGAATAAAAGTCTACAACAGGCTAAACCCGCCACCGAAACCCAAGACCAGCACCAAAACCAGCCCACACAGAAAAACTTTCACAAGGAACAAAAACAGAAACACAGAAGCGCAGCTTCCCAAACCCGAAACCAAGAAGGAAGAAGGAAAACAATAACACAAACTGAGCAGCAGGACATCCCGCACCCTCGCTGGGGCACAGCAGTCCATCCGAGTGTTCGTAGACTCCAAGCCCAGCGGGTTTTACCCGCGCCGCGTACCGAAAGTTCTACAAGAATCTTGCCGCTGATGCGGAAGCCGCTGGTTCTTAGTGAAGTCAGCTCCGTGATTCTTCGATGCGGTGGGTGACGCTGCGGCTTACGCTAAGAAGTATGCGAGCGGGTACTACTAAAGCCTGTGAAGAGGCAGCGCCGGAGAAACTCGTCCTGCTGCAAGAAGCCTGCCAAAACGGGATGTGCCCGCACCGAAGGCAACTCGACCCACTCAGACTACGGCACCAGCACCGAACCGCTATCAGAGGTCCGGTCGAAGCCTTCAAGAACCTATGCGCACCGAAGGCTCCCACTCCACAAGTTCGCACAGTTTACCGCTGTCCTGTTTGAGGACGGGTACCTTTCCGTGATCTTCTTCTGGTCTTTGGAGCAGAACGAGATCGGTGAGAACAAGAGGCTCCTGGGCGCGGCACGACGCGATCATTAAACACCCAGACGAAAACCCGCAGGATGCGCACCAGCTTACTGCTGCTCGCTGAGGTTCTGCATGATGTCTCTCTGCGGGTTCTCTCCAGCACATCAGCAGCCTCAATTAGAGATAATATGCGCTCCTCTAGTCTAGATAGGTTCGGGGGCGACCCCACAAAATAAACCCACCCCTAAACAGGTGGGCAGGGTTGCTCCCCGTTCCTATCACCACCCCAAGAAGGTACAGACAATAAAAGAAAACCTCCTTTGATTGGGTTGGGGATTCTCTAGGGTCTAGAGTTTCTTCACCATACATCAGCGTCCTGCAAGCTGTTGTTGGAGGTACCGGTGTGTCCTGGATTCCACTCAGGGCAGTGACCGGCTTTCGGCTGCCGTGAGCAGCCGAACTTTGCTAGTGTTCTCTGGCGAAGCAGGGAACGCATTTTGTTTCAGTTTTCTTGAGTTTGAGACAGCACGTAATCCCTGTTTCACGACTGGCACTCACGTCTCGGTTTAACCTAAAACCGCATTTAGTGCAGGAAGCAACTCGTGTTTTGGTTGACTGGATGCCTTACCGCCGCAGCGAGAACATGTCCTAAAGTGTCCTTGGCACGTACTCTTTGATCGTCTTCAATCCGTAGCGCTTGCTGTTCTCTCGATGCAGGACTGTATCTCTGCGTGAGGCAGCGCCCTCCCAGGAATCCAACCAGGACAGGTTCTCCACCGCTATGTGAGCGTCATTTTTGTTAGCCACGGAGACGAGTTTGATTGGCGATACACCGATTGATTTCGTGCTTGATTCTAGTGGACTTAGCGCGACGCGCTTAGCTTCGATGCGCAGCACATCAGCATGGTCTCGTCCTGTTGCCTGTCTTTCGCGCATAATTCTGCTCGCTTGACAAGTGGGCGGCTGAGATCGCGGCGTTTCTTCTCAGCGTCAACTAGGGGAACCGGAGTCGTCTCTTATACCGAGCATGATAGCAGGGCGGATCTCCTGGTTGGTCCTTGGGCTCATGACTCAGCTAAAACGGCTCTACCTTGCCCAGGTCTATACCAACAACCTTGTTTGTTTGTCTTTCGTTGGTCTTGTGCTCGATGGTGAGGTCAAAAACTATCTGTCCTTTGCTGCTCAGGCGAATTGTGGGTCTAGAGACCTTACCATCGCCAAAACGTCCTGGGTTGTCTGGTAGTCTGAGATGGAGCCTAGTGAGGACCGTAGTCGTCTTCACCTGAACAGTGACACTCAGTGGATCGTTTTCGCTCCTGGGATGCTTTGGAGTTGAAGTGAATGTCGCAGGACTGCAAGATTAAGTTTAGCGCTCACCCCAGGAAGAGAAGCCTGCCGTTGACCTTTCTTGTGGTACCTAGTGAGGTGAGCACGAACCATGCCGCTGGGTGGTTGCGGGGCATCAGGGTAGGTGTCCCTGTAGTAAGATAGAATACGGTCTGGTTTTGTTGTGCTTGGATGAGTACTCATCACCTGGAAACAGTCAACACTCATGGCGTACGGTTCCAGAGTGCCCACCACGTTTTGAGACCAGTATCTCGTTCGTGTTGTGCTTGAGACGAGAAGTCGTAGTGAGACAGCTTCCTTCTACCCCAAAGAGTTCAATGAGCCGAGTCGGTCTATCTCCCGCCGAGCCTTCAACGCCCGGATCATGAAACCTCACTGGCAAGCACCTCCGCTCCGCCTCAGCCAACCAAGTAGACCATCTGAACCCAGATCATCAACCAACATGTCGCACCATCATCAGCAGTGAACCTGCGCTCAGTCACGTGCATCATATAACCTCCTGGCCCCACCCTGAAACGAGTTGACCTACAATGAAATAATATGTATGCATTATAATACAGAGCGTGCACTGCTACAAACCAAAGAAATATAACGGATTTACGCGAATGCAAGCAACAGTAAAATGGGTAAGAAAAAAACCGAACGAAATGGTGGGCCCCTAGACTCCGCCCTGTGCCCCGTGTGTGGGAAAATAGGTTACAGGTCACGGGCAATAGCCACGAGAACTCAGGGAAAACAGCAGACGAAAGGAGTGGGATGAAATCCTACTACAAGGACGAAATGTGCGACCCGCCCTACCAGTGGCATCTGACAAGTCAACCATCAATCGTCCAGAAAACGTGGAGGAAACACACCAATGACTACCGAATCTAGTGACACTCGAATTATCGAATATGAGGGTGGCACGATCTGCCGTAGCCTCACACGGGTATCAACTTCACCAACTATTGAGCAGCAGATCCGGTTCGGGGATAAAACCTTGGGACTATCCCCAGAAGAGTTTGTAGCATCATTACGCGGTTCGTCTTCGAGCATGTACGAGGTGTTCCCTGTGAGGCACTTATTTTGTGACTGCAACGCAGAGGGCATCGTTTTTCAGGGGTTTGACGGGGTTTGAGGCTGGGGCGTTTCTCAGTGACTATTGGGATGCAGCCACCAGTGGAAGAACAAGAGAACAATCTAGTGAATACAGGAGAATAAAGAACATGAGTAATCTACCATCGAAGTTGATAAGCAACACCGCAGTCGGTGGTATCGTTTTTCGAACAAACCGCCTTCCGTGACTGGTGCAACAACAACGGACTGGAATCAGACGAGCTGAACGGGTATGCTTTTCTTCAACGAAGTGTACGACCTATCCCAGAAGACGGGCGCGCGACCCTCAAACGGATTACACCGATGAGGAGCTGATCAGCATCGCAAAAAGGAACACATACCCAGACGCGGGAGCACCACTAAAAACAGGTTGGCGCGCACCTCAAGTAATATTTAGACTCTTTTTGTGGCTACCTGACGCGCGCGCGCACAAAACGAATCTCATATTAGTTGCCTCACCGGCATACCAGTCAGGTAGCCCACACGCCCCCGTAGCTCGGGGATAGAGCACTTCTCTCCTAAAGAAGGTGTCGGACGTTCGAATCGTCTCAGGGCACTACTGTCAGATAATTGACAATGATTTTTGCCCTATAATTGGGGTATTCACTCGGACGGGGTGGATTTGGGTGCATGGCTAGTGTCGTATATCAACCATCCTTCGTGTTTTAAGGAGATGAGACATGGTTGCTTGTTTGGGTTGGGAAGATGCCCTCAGGAATCACTGCTAAGCACCCTGAATCAGGGTGACTTTGAGGTGAAAAGGAACAAAAGCGCGGTAGGTTCACAAAGAAATATTTAGCGTCCTCAGCTCAGCTGGCTGAGGCGTATGTGCGGAGCATCCATCATGCGGATCAAGTTGTCGCGCTGGAAGACAGATCGGATCGCTGATAGATATCCTGATTCTTGCCGTTTCATTGTCTCCACCGTGGAGGACATAGCCCGTGGTAGCAGGATGAGCCAACTCTAGCAGCGACTTGTTCCTCCTGCAAAAGCCATGTTGGGGCATCGAAACCATGTTGAATAACGATCATACGTAGACCCCTCATCAAGTGACTGCGAAACCCACCAAGCCTACCAGCGGTACAGGATAGACCCGAGGTCACAGCAGACCGCGCCCCAGCGCATATCCGCAGCATTGAACAGTGCTCGTTGAGGTGGTATCCCCCAGTGATAGCACCCAGTTGGAAGAATGGTACACTCAGTGGAACCTATGGAATATCTACGGTCCAGCTATGCTGTGGTGCCTTGCCCTTAGCCATGTGCTGCGACAACACCTAGGAGAGACAGCGTTCCTGAGGATCCTATCTTCTGGGCTAGACGCCACAACACCCAAAGCAACCCCGCAAACAGTGCTTTACAGGATGCAAGGGATATTTGAATCCTCAGATACAGGACGCTCGAAAAGAATACGATATTACGCTCCACTATACATCGACGTATGATCACAAGGCGAGGGAAAGTTTCTCAACAGACAGAATAAATTCACGAGTAAAGGAACAACATAATGTCCCCACTAACTCCACCAATCACCCCAGTGACCATCATCTCTGTAGTAAAGAATATTTCAGTGAGTTCCAGGAAGTACGTGCGGAGGGTGCACAAAAGAAGGTAAAGGGCTGACACTCCACCCCAGAACCTACAGAGCCACACGATGAGTTACCACTACCGAGCAGGTATGACTCGGTCCTGGGGCACAAGCTTCAAATTACTGTAGCCATACTCCCTGCTGGGAACAGGAAAACAGAAAAGAGGTGCCCGTGCTGGTCTCCTGCTGCAGGAAAGCATCCTCTCACTCGTTGCGGAGGCTGATGCTGAACACATGTCTTTCACACTCACGATTGATGAATACGATGAGATAAAGCAACTTCATTCATCAACGGGGATAGGCAGCCGTTCGAGAAACTGGTTTTTGGTCCAACCTTTGAGGCAGTTTAAAAAGCCTTCTAAAGGATTGGTGAAACGTCCTCATGTGGTAGAGATTACATGAGGGGAGCATTAGGAGGCCCCAGCTCACACCCCAACTCCAGTGTTAAAGGTGGCAGCTGGGGCTCCATTATGCAGCTTACACAAACCAGTAAAAGAGAAAGGAAAACGGTAGTGGTGAACCAACCCAGAAGATCGGTGCCCCAAACAGAGAATCATATGGTTTGCGGGCGACTGGCATCTGGCAACGAAAACGTCGCACTGGAAGCATTCTCAAGCCACGCCTTCCACAGTGAGGGCGTTGAAGTCGTGTCCATGCGGGGGATTTTCCGTGGACGTGGCGGGACATTGAAGTTACAGGTGACCGCTGTGGATGACGGTCTGCGTTCGATCAGTGATCAATGCGTCTCAAGCCGTCTGGGAGGTGACCACATGGGACCACACCTATCTGCAGTAGAGAGCCCTGACGCACAAGTCATCATACATGAGTATGCTGTCCCTCAACAAGTTTCCTTGCGAAACAGGGGATGGATCTGGTTATCATCCCAGGGAAACCATGAGGATTATGATGCGCTCTACGCTTTCCCCTGTCGAAAGCGGGATGACGCTAACACACAGGAGTTCCGCAGGCAACGGGGAAGCAGTAGACAGTATGCCTGACAGGTGGGGGCTGCGTAACTCCGCAGCAGGATATGGTCATCAGCAGTGGCACACGTGGAGTTGGGGCGGTAAAAATTCATGGGGTTTCAGCGTGTCTGTGGATAAGCACCACCCGATCTCGTGTACCCTCACATAACATATGGTTCCCCAGGAAACCCCCACCACACTGGAACACGAATGGGCTGTGCACGTGCAGGTAACCCTGTGGATGTGCTCGCCAACCCACGACTGCCCTGATAAAGGGGTGTTGTCACTGCCACTGACCCTGGGTTCCCGAGGATACTATCACCGAATCTCGACGCTTTCAGAAAGAGCTCGGACGATATAGTCACCGCAACCTCACCCAAGACAAGTCTCTACGGACACCACCACGAGAACAGCCGCAGGACAGGGCAGTGAATGGGGTCAGGTACTATGGGCTGGAGTGTGGTGATAGGCAGTGCCGGAGTAACCTTCTGCCAGTAAACATTGATGATTTATAGGGTCCGGTCAAAGAATCATTCTGGCTCAGACATAAAATTAATAATGCAATACAGCAACAAAATATGCTGCCACTATCGTCAAGTTCACGTAGTAACCTACTTTGAAAACACCCTGCTTTTCAGGTGCTTATAACAGGTTGGGAAACAAATAAGGAAGAAGGTAATCCGTCATTTCACAGGCACTGAAGTAAAAGGCAACGCAGTATTACCAGACGATCCGTCGAGATTGTTACAAAGAAGACCGGGTGCGTAGCCAGAATGAAGTACGTGAAGTCGTATCGCGAGCTGTTTGAGACAATCGGCGAGCGCGTGTGGGCAGGAGAGAGAGGTGGTTATCCGCAACGTCGCTTCCTTCCACACACCATTGATAAGGGTCCGCGTAAGGGCGTAACCCGGAGGACCGGTGAAAGGGAAATCGACGTTCCGCTGAAGAAAGGTTGTTAAGGCTCATGTCTCCGACTCCTGCAAATATAAGGACCAAACCTGAGTAGCAAACCCTTTTTCGTAAGTGGATGTTTCACTCGATCAAGGTGAAATCAAGGGCGTCGTGTTCACTCATTATCTTGTGTGGATGCGACGCACCACTAATTTAGTGTATGAGAGTATTAATAACTCGCGAGAACAGACGAGCCCGGAAGGATGGGGCATTGAAACTGATTTCAGTAAAATCTTGGCAAACTGACAGATCGGACCAAACTCAGACCTGAGCAGCAAGCTTACGCGGCGCATTGTAAAACTCAAGTGAGGGCGATGCGTGGCTCAGCAGTCTGGCACTCCTTGGGTGACAGTGATGTTGCAGAATAAGATCGGCTAGGCAAGCAGCAGTCACCCGAGGATAAAGTGTATAAAGCTGAGACCGGACCTATACTGTGGGACGACTAATGCTTTGGGTAGACATTTCACGCTGAAGATTGAGGTGGCTGAGTACTGTCCTTTCGTCAGGACATGTTTGTATTTTCACGTCCTATACGGCAAAAATGATCGTAGGAGCATGCCAGAAGGTTTCTATAACTGCGGGTGGGGTGCGCCCATGGCGAAAGAATGGTTACAAGGCGTACTAAAACCGTGCAGAGGTGAAGCAGCAGCTTCTCGTGCGTATCCAGTTTATGTGCAGGTATCATCAGCAGAAGGAACCAAAACCCGAGCGAATACAGGCAAACCCACGAAACGGTGCAGCGCGGCACAGCAACATAGTGCGGACTGCACAAAGACTCATCATCACCCAAAGACGGTAGCCCTCAACTATCGTAACCTGCACGACATGCAAGAATTATGGAACCAGATATTCTCAGAACACTGAGCGCATATATGCTGGCGCCTACAATGCGGGTGACTGAGGAGAAGCCGTTATCGATTTCACCATGAGCAACAGCGGTAAAAGAGCATAGACAGCAGAGGCTTCTGGGGCAAGAAAAAGCGCGATCGTAAAGCACGCGCCTTGAGAAAGGGTGAGACGAAACAGAAAAGCACCCGCACCCGTGCTGGGTGTCCCAACATCCTGGAAGATGATCCGCCCGGTGGAACTGAAAGTCGAAACCCAAGAACCGAGGGAAAGCAGCTCCGTTAGAAGGTTTCGGGCTGTTCACCCAGGTCAGCGATCTCGAAATACATGAGCAGAGCATGTAGCCAGCAAGAATGTAACAGGCTAGGAGAAAAGGCGAGAAACTCTGTTCACCATGCTCAAATACAGCCAAAAACGCAAGGCTAATCCTGTGCTGGGTGGGTGGTCGAAGCGTCCCTCGGCATACTGGATTATCCTGCTGAACCTGCTAAATCATTGTTAAACCTAGTGTACGCGAGTGAACAGCCGAGTAACGCTTGCTGGAACTTGACGCATAAGAGAAGTCGCTGCTGTTGCGGCGACCATTCCCTCGTCCCAGCGATTAACGGCCACCACCCACCTACCACCAGGCTTTTCGAGACGACAGTACCGGTGTCCCGCACATTCAGCGGGCCTTTCTACTGTGAGGTCTGCAGAAAGTTCTCTGCGCACGATCTGGGGTCTGCTGAGCTGGTTTCACAGAGCAGCGGCTTACGATGGGCGTGCTCCCCATCTTCTTCGTCTGCATGGGGTATCAGGGCTTTCACCACACAGCAGCGGTCAAGGCTGCTTTCCTTGGAATGGCTGACGTTCCCCATGAAAGCGCCATACAGGTTGATGCTTTTCTCACTACTTGTGCGCATAGTGGCGTTCTCATCCTATACAACATCTAACTAGCCAGACATCTAAAGGGGCTATTTTTCGCGATTACGATGGCGGGAGATATGATTCTCATAAGAACAAAACAGCAGCCACAGAAAGGAAAACGCGGCGGTGGACGAGATGAGAAACCCTTAAATAAAACAATCAATACACGCTTTCCATAGGGACAGTGGTGGCTCTGATGCCGCGTTAATTGTCGCCGTACGTTCTTCGGCAAAGACGCGGCTAACAAAGGCTACCAAGCACGGGACGCACAGGAAGTGCTCAGCATCCGCGTCGTATCAAATCAACCCCAGCGAAAGGACGGGCGGCACACGCAACGTGAAGAAACACTAACCCCGACCGGCAGCAAACACAGAAAGACCGGGTTGACATCTCCAGTGGCAAACTCGACAAAAGGCAGGAACAAGACCTCGGGCGTTTTCACTCGTGTGCCAGAGAGTAAGAAACAACCTCCACCGCTTTCTCAGACACGTTCACAAACTCGTGACCGACATGAACTCAGCTGATCGGTGTGCAAGGGCGGAAACATTCAACCCAGACAGTGCGACTACACCACCGCAAATCCACTCATCTGGTCTGCTCGTCAGTTGAACGAGAATACGTCATGTCCTCGCTAACCCGAACAATATGATATCGGTGGGTGTTGTAAACTTTAAAGAACGAAAGTTTCTGTATTGTTGCGATGGAGAAATTCCAGTAAAATATCCTGCACGGGGCGCAACAAACCTTCCTGACCGGGACATGCGGGAAATATGTTCTCCTAGCAGGACGTGAACGCTGAATTTCCTTGGCTAAACACATGAGGAGAAGCATTACAGCAGACTCACCCATAGTATCACTTTATCCGTATTATTTCTGTAGCACCCTCGATTGCGGGTAGCTCTCACGACGTCCAGGGTTAGTCACCCCGTTCGGGGTGCCCTGCCGCGGCATGCTGGGGCGAATGGGTGGAAGAACTTGAAGCCGACCCGCCCCTGAGGAAATTGATGCTATCAAACGCTAGTCAGCAGATGTCCGATATGCGAGTTGTGCACTAAGCGGCGCTATCTGCGGGTTCTGCACTCTTCGCAGGAGTCGGGTTTTATACCCGTCCATCATGGAAGGTGACGCGGTAGTAACTCTAGCAGCATCGGTGCGTGGGGTGCCGTGCAGCTTCTTGGTGTGCGTAAAGAGGCGTTTCCTGAACTGGATCGAACAGGAGAAGTCGGTGGTTCCCTGAAAACTGAGGCTCAGATGCGTTACATTTTGAGACTGAGTCTGGGATCGCCGGTTTGGGTGACTCGTCCAAGCAGCCTGTTACTACAATAATGTTGCGATCAAAAGGCGCGATGGTGCCGCACGTGAAACAATGCACTTTCGAAGAAATCAGAGTATCGAGGGTCACACTCTCGACGATCGCGCCGCGTCCCTAGTGTTTGAGGCTGTGTGAGCGCGCGGGTGTGCGAGGCTGAGCTGTCACCCGTACCGGTTCGTTGCGCAGATCCGTGAGGAGGAGGAGCTTTTTAAGGATCTGCGAACCTGCAGGGCACGGGCAACACCGGTGGCGGTGAGGAAGAAGAGACAGGGAGAAAAGCGCGAGGCTGACAAAGCCCGCTGACGCGAGCCGAAGCCAGCTGACGCAACCCCGAAAGAGGAACTTGACCGCGGCATGGAGGGGCGTGAAAGCCTACGAGGTGCACGCCGCGCAACGAGCAAAATAGCGGAGTTCCCCACTACAGGATGAGCTGTCTAGGAAAGATCGGAGGTTGCGCTTCCAGCCGCACTAAAACATACACCCAAGAAAACCGCAGAATACCCCATGATCAAACATTGCAGTTGATAATCGCGGCGTGGGCGTGGTAAGTGATAGCCTCGACTCCGGTCTCTTTTCCCAGCAAACCGTCGCGGGAGAAGCGGGTCTTTCATCCCAGGCGCCAGGTTACCTTCACCACTCGGCGCTCAAGTACACGCTCGCGTCGTATGGTCACTAACGACCGGTCCGCATGTAAGTATACGGCGGGTACTACACGAGCGGCAGCTTTTTACGGGCGTTGCATCGTGTTTTCGTGACGCGCTTCTAGTGTGGCTCCCACCAAAGCCAAGCTTTTCGGTACACACACATGTTTTACAATTTCTACATTCGCAAACAGAAGAAAGCTTTTATTGTGTCCATTTCTCGCAGGACTACTCATCGGCGGTGGCGCAGCAGCAGCCCTCGCAAATCGGTGGTGCACTCGGTTTTGTCGACACACAACTGTCCCCTGGGTGCCCTCTAACGCTTTCACCGAGGCGTATCCAGAACGTCATCTTGAGAGCAGACTCAGCTGTCGTGGACCCAACCGTCACCGGTAAATACGGTGAGTCCTTTCCCTGAACCACACCATGGGAGATCACAGGAAAATCACGTCTCTGAAAAGACCTCGATCAGACAGGCTGCACCGCACATGCAGCAGCCAACAGTGCGTGGAGCGAAGAACACGTTTCCTCCGCAGAGCTACAGGGCAGGTTCATAAATGTTGCGGCAGAATCCGGTGGCACTCAGATCGACACTGCTTAGACACACTGGAAATACCTTGTCGAAAATGAAACTCGTAGCCCCTGAGGGATCAGCTCATCAGGGAAGAAATACATGCAGGCAGAGTCGGATAATAAAAGTGGCTGACCTGAAATTTTGTTCGACCCTAACACCGGACAAGGGCTACTAATAAATCTAAGGTCGAGAAAAACAGGATATGGGGTTCACATGAGAACTCACCATGGAGGCACACATCATATTCACCTGCAGTTGCTGCAGCACTGACATAGCTGGAAATGCTGGAGCGCGGTATTTTCCTGGATGTTTTGATTGCCAGGACTAACGCCGAGCTGGACATGAGGAGCAGTGTATGAGGAACAACGCGCGACACTGATGCTTTCCCTCACGCTTGGACATGTGGAGATCGGCGGCAGCGAAAGCAGGCGGTTACCTAATACACCCCAAATCGTGGTTCTACCGCGCAACTGTTAGCTGAGTCTTCTGGAATTGTAAGTTCCAAGACGACGGTCTCCACTAGTTCACACACACAAGTTTCTCTGGGCACAATATTTTCAACTTTGAGACTGCCGCCGTGGGAGCGTGAATGAAATTAAGCGTTCCCGCAAAATCTTTCATGGATGCCCTGAACGGGTGGACAACAATGAGGGTTCAGGTGCCTCAGACTATTTGTGTGATTTCTCACCAGGTGCCTGGTGGACGAGCACTAGCTGATCAACGGTGATGGTTACCGTTTCGCTGCTGGCGTCCCAGTGAAGGATGCCTTGAAATACTTCATAGAAGAAGAATATAGGGTGAGTGTATATCGGGGAGAAAACTGGTGCTGTTCTCATTCATGGTAGTAGGCATCGATAAGTCGTGCTTTCATGCGATCACTCGAAAAAGCGCCTAATCAGCAATGGGTTAATGCTGCGCGTCGTCCCTGAGGAGCTTGTGGAAATGAGGAAGTGAGGGGCTTCGTTTGATAGTTAAAAGAGTTTTCCGTTTTATTATAAGGTGATGTTTTCTCACGAATAACTATCGAGATGACACCCTATCGACCAGCGCGTAGATGGGTGGATGTCCCAGGCGAGGTGCGACCACGCGTATGGGCAACAGTACCTAATCAGGGATACCGTCGACCCCAGGTACGCACAACGGTTCCTCCCTAAACAGGAAATTGTGGAGTATACCTGTAACCTGTTTGGGGATGAGCCTGTGACTGTGGAACCTGATGACGGGACTGGGACAGGGATTACATTCTGCATTTTGATGACTGCCTGCCGTATTTTTGAGCACCGTGTTGCAGAAGAATTTTACCAGGATTAATACACCTGGGTGGGGGTCCTATAATGTGGATTTTATGCGCACCGTGGGTACGACCAGGTGGGTTCTGCAATACTTTAACGATTGTTGATAGCACTATCCCATTCGTAGAGAGAATGCCGCTAGCGGGTATTCGACAAGCTTGCGAAGCTTATATAAATTACATAGTATCATATATGACAACAGGTTCATTATTATTCTATAAGGATATGTCACCAGCAGGAGTTTGGTTTGGGTGCTGGGTACACCCGCAGCAGAAGAGTTGAGGAAACAGAAGAAAGTTGCTGCTTCTGAGCTTGCGGAAGAAGAGGTTTCCGCAGTGGAAGAGCCGAAAAGGACACTGAGAGTCTGGAGGGCGACACCGAAGAAGAGCTGATCATTTCGGACGATGACGAAGGCGGAGACACCACGGCAGCGACAGTGAGCTCCTTAGAAACAGGGCTTACTAGCGAAAGAACCGCTAGGAGAAACTAGCGGGAGAAGATATCGCCGAGCACATCGCAATGACAGCGACGGTGAAGAAGAGCACACTGTGGCGGGAGGAAGACGTTATACTCGTGAAAGATTTGTCGTGCTCGCTAGAGAAAACAATGATGGGGAATGGAATACTATCGCCTGATCGAAGAAACGAAACACCAGTCTCCTTTCAAAGCCCAAGTAATAGTTTGGTTGCCCAGTAAAGAAGGGGAACCTGTCAAGGAACGTGGTGAAGATGAAGCTGCTGCTTACACTGACGATAAGACGGTGACCTGGCAGCCATGATGTGTGCGCGGGTGTTCTATCTGGGGATGAGGAAGTACAGACCCTCAGTCACTTTCTCCAATCGAAACCACAGTGTTAGTGTGCTACCTGGAGGATGCTCGAGTATTACGCGCCCAAAAGATTTCTTTGGTGAAGATTATTTAGCTCAAATCTCTAGTATCTCGCAGAAACAATCAGTTCTATATAAGAAATCCGGACGGCAGTAGCCAAGGAAACAAAACACCGCATGCCGCCGCGAGGAGAAACACTCTCCACACCACCAGGAGAAGGAACCAGTGCCATGAGCCCGCGACCCTAGACGTGAAAGTCGCTAACGCCTACATCCGGCACGTGAACGCATGAGATGAGGGTGGGCATCCGCCCATCAAAACGGAAACCAGGACAGCGGAATCGCTAGATGGGCTTAAAACAGTATGCAGCAGAACGGGATGCTTGGTCCCTCATCCTGCTCGTTGAATCGGACGCATACAGGAAAAAGCACACACAGCAGAGGTTTTCTCTACTGGACCGAAATACTGGCTAGTGGACGAGTTTAATGCCGCCTCCACGCCCACAATATGTTGCACTGGCAAGAAAGACTTCCTCGCAATCGTCCGAAGCTGGCTGATGCGGATGTGGAGCACCTGCTGCCGCAGATCATTAGGGCGTGTCCAAACTATCCGCCCCATGAACGTCCTTGAGAAATACGCGACGCGTTAAAATACCTGCTCGCCCAAGGAGGCTTACCCTCGAGAAGCGGTGGAGTTCCGTGTGAGCTGGAGCATTGGCGACCGAAGCACGCGGCGTCAAAGCGACCCCTAGAGGCACCTGCGAGGAAACACACGCGGAGGCTAGGGAGAAGCTTTCGAGGGAAGCCTCGATGAAGTCCGCCATAGTCTGCGAAGGAGATAACATTCTGGCGAGCCGCAGAAGGAGGAAGAAGAGCTCAGTGAACTGGATAAAGAGCACTGGTGACAATGAGGAAGCTATAGAACCTCAAGAGTGATAGTGCAGTGACGAAGAAGAGGGCATGTCCTCTGTGGAGTCACCAGAAAAGCGTATGCGGCGACATTCGCGAGACCCTGAGGATGTGAAGGCGTTCGATGATGCTGTGGAAGCATACCATAACAGCAGAGGAAGCCGAGTCAGACGATGAGCTCTTGTAGATCTCGTCACGCAGAAACGAGACGAACCTGGCAGAAAGTTGGTGACCGTAAACTACTCGGACCCAGCGCTTCAAAGCCGAAGTGGTTGAACGTGCTGCACAAGTGTCGTGGTTGCAGTGTTCACCTCACAGGACTCTACGCGATGCGCGGTGGGAAATCCACCACACCTTCCGGGTTGCTAACCAGCTTGAAGAATCCCGCAGACAGCATCGAGTAAAGCAGACTATGTTTTCACAACCGCTGATGAGGTACGTGAGTGCGAAACCGTCAACCGCGCTGGGCAGGAAAGATATTCTTGTAACGTTCGCAAGAACTGCCACTCCCGACGCACGTTCTGCACTGCTCTGGGGGTAAGACTGGTATCTCCAGCGAGGAGTTCGAGAAATACGAGCCGTGGCAGAAGGAGCAGTTGAAGAAATGCCTCTACTTCTCGAAGATCCTGCAGTACGCTCAAGACACGCGTAAAGGCGAGGCAGCAGTACACTGAACCATGCTCTGGCGGACCGTGAGTGAAAAACAAGGCTGTGGATGATGCCTTGCTGAGCAAGCGTGAGGAGGCTTCAGGCGGAGTCCGTGGAGACCCAAAGCTGAGGAGCTGGAGATCCTACAAGTTGAGGCGGGATGACCGAGCACCGCCCTGTTTCGCCGTCGTTATGGTAGACGAGATCAAATGTTGGAAATGAAGATTCTGAGGACGGTAAAACCCAGTCAGAAACTAGTGAACTAGTAGGGCGAAGAATCATCCGAAGAAGACACCGGGACATTTGACCCAGACAATGACTTTCATGGCGAAAAACGACGATGATACCGATAATGAAGAAGAAGATAATGGGGCACCACCTCATTAGTCTTTTAAAGGGTGTAAACCCTGGCTAGCCAGCATTCAACCCGCGTATTAGGTTGGTTGCTCGGCTGTTTCTTATCGCATACCTCTTTCCTCGCCTGAGCTTTGGATGAATAAACCTCCAAGAAATATTCATGGTTCACTGAACTAAATACACGCCTGACCGCGAAGTCTTTACGGTGGCTGAGCATCAATGCCACGCACCCCAGTTTGCATATGTGAATAAAATGCTATCCTGTTCTTTGTATTCACGAATTAGTGAACCGTTAGGAACTAGGAAAAGAGGAAGAAAAATGAGGGCAATTTTCTAGGGCTTTCCGAGATCGGCATAACCGGCAACTATTGTACTATTGTGGCTGCAATCGTGGGTTTCACCCAGCTTTTAGCTTCACGAGCATTCTTACCACTGATTGTGAGTGCTAACCGCCGTCACCTCCGTGAGGTTGCGTTGGTATACCGCACGCTTTCGTAGCCGTATTGACTGGCGCGACCGCAGACGCTTTCCGTTGGGCAGCTGGAACCTCACGGTGCACGGCACCAGCCGCAGCAGCTACTCCACCGCTAACGAAACCATCCAACACTATCAGGACTACTGACTACTCCGTCAGCAAGGATGACGAACCTGTAGCTATTTGGGTGAACGCCGCAGACAACCGCGTCTTTGGACAGCAACCTTCTAGCGGGCACGGCAGCGCCTGCAGCGAACGCGCCAATCAAAGCTCTGGCTTCACGCGCGTACCCAGCACCGTTTCGTTCGCCCACTAGTGTAGAGGCTCTGCCCGTCTCGATCGTTCCTGCCCCTAACTAAATGAATGCAAGTACATGAGAGCCGTTATGGGTGTTTTGTACCCTGTAGCGTGCAACTCTCCTATATCATGGAGGCGTGTAAACAATGAGGGGTCTTTCTAAGAATAATGAGTATGAAAAACAAACAGCGAAACCATCCACATATCTCGCCGGCGGGCATTTAAAACCGCTAGCAGCCCTGTATTTAGGGGCTACTTTCAGCACTATAACAACCACTATTGCGCGCGCTCACAGCAAGGACGGCAGCGATGCGGTATGATTGGATCTGTGCCATAGCATTACGCCTGGGTGCCGAGGTCTTTTCTCAGTCTAATAGTAAAGAGACTGCTGGAGAAAGTCCCTGACCATTACACCATTTCTCTCGGGTCTCAAGGTATCCATCTTTTGCATGGGGGCAGCCCCTGTAGTGTTAGCAGTTTAGCTGGTTTGCACCACTTTTGCTTTCTACATCTTTTCCTTTAAAACGCATGGTGATTGATGGGAAAATGCGTTGTGCCTCAACAGATGACAGTGAGGAAAACCTATCGGTAAACTCTATATCCTCTCAGATGAGTCTAGTAACCTCGGAAGAGGCGGCCATATGGACAGCCCCAGCCGATCATTCTAACGGGAAAATCAAATACAAGCATGGGCGGGAAGGACGAGCGCGGTATCGCTGCGGCGCTCGGTGCTGACCCGTCGTCACTCGCCATAATCCACATCGAGATCCCCCTCGGGATGCACTGGGTGTACGGTGAGGATGTTACAGATGACAGGAAAATCACGTTATTGTGGACTCTGGTGCACTTCACTTCCTCCAGCACCCTGCCTACCCGTGGTCTACGGTGCCACATAGCGCCCAGCATTGGAGGGGAAGAAACGGTCCAAGACGTTGAGTCTTTTCGCTCAACATATTTGCACAGACGTGTCAGCTCAGCGCGGCAGGCGGCGGTGGGAGAATAAGGACGGCGACCCGAACGCTGGTGGGCACATGGCACTAAACCACCGCTGGGGAGAACGCTAAACCCATCGAAGAACCAGACCTTGACGGGATGGAAGGAGTTTCGTAAAGCCTCACGAGCTGCTGCAAACGCCCCGATGATGGGCAACCCAATGACGCGCGCGCGGGTTCGTGGGCCCGATGCTTTGGATGTCCCAAGGAAAGGACAGGACACCCTCGCGAGGATGAAAGAGAGGACCAGAAGGCTACTCGTAGCGAGATAGATTCAGGGTTCGGAGCTATTGCCACATTGGTTGGTATCCTGGGAGCCTGTATGCTCTAGCCGTCGGCACTGACGTATGTTTTTCGACAAGAACGGTGGCGCGGGCATGACGTTCTCCGACCGGATAGCACCCAGAAAATTCGTCAACGAGAGGACGAAGAGCGCGGCACGGGCAGGATGTTTAAGTTCGTGATCGTGGTGTTTATCTTATCGGCGGTTCTGCTGGTGACGGGTCTTCTGCCTGGTATCATGGGAACATAGTGAGACGTTTTAGGCGACATCTGGAAAGCATGGGAGGACGATAAGAGCATGCGAGAAGGAAGAACAGAGCATATCACGCTGACCGTTGGGCACACGTCGGCTGGGTTACACTCTACAGAACGAAGCAGTTGCGGCACCCACGCTGGTGCACCAGCTGGAAGCAGGAGGCGCACTGGGTAGCCGTGGGGATGCCTTTGGACGTATGGCTCTGCGAGGGGCTGAGTGTTCCTGTCCCTAGTGCTCCTGAGTACGGGGGAGGATAGGAGAATCAAACTACACCCTCACCCTTGAGACAAGAGTGCAGCATCATTGAGAAAACTTGGGGCTACTAATTCGATAAAACTAGCAGCGATGAACATAACATTTGAGGCTCAAGACCAAAGACAGCTGCGACGCGCTAGTTGTGACGAAACACGACCTTTGCTGCGTTCGCAGACGTTACCTTGCATCCACCCCAAGGCGGAGGAACCCATATCAGCAGCAGACTACCTGTCTGAGTTAGGGTAAGGGTTATCGTGATGCTTTCGCTGGTGACCCTGAGAAGGTTGGTGCTTTCGCGCGCATGGTGACCTGTGGTAGGGATGAGTACCGGCAACGTGTTTTTGTGGGCGGTAGGCAGCGTGCCTCGCTGCGGATAGTCAGGCATGCGACGCACGCATTGAGATTCTGATGCTGCTAGCAGCGGGTTCTTCTTTGTCAAGAACCTGAATATTCTAGCGATTCTCATCGGGCCTAGGGGAGAATGATCGTGAATCAGCATGTGGATCAGAAAACTTTCTATATCAACAATTCTGAGAAGAGTGAAGACGGGGAACCGCTCTACGACGCTTTCACCCAGCACACCCTGCCCTCACACGTCCTATCCACTAGTGAAGGCGGGTACGAGGAAGTGGAAATGTCCAGCACCACCAAAGCAGCCGTGCAGGTGCTAGACAACAGGCGCAAACCATTCTGGGAACACTGTGTTGATGTGGTGCGCGCACCTCAGTTATGGGTGAGAACGAAGACGCGCAGAACAATCCTCGGGTTGTGTGCTACGGTAGCCCAGAGTTCCGTGAAATCTGGATGATATTAGGAAACTATCAGCAGTCAGGTGCCTCAACATGTCAGTGACCGACCTGTTCAAACCCCATGTGAACGACCCGTTCCTCCATGAGAGGGGGCTGTCCCACGCATGAAAAGAAAACCACCGTCACCACGGCAGATAGTGCAGAAAACCCTATCGTCAGAGACATCGACTATTTATAAACCGCGTAACCTGAGCGAAGACGACATGCGCCAGAAATATTTTGACGAAGATAATTATTTGGTGCCTAGTAATCATCACCATACTCAGGTGTGGCTGGGCTGGATGCTTTTCACAGCATCAACGACGACGCGAAACCCCAACAAAGAAACACAGAAGAACTACGCAAACCCCACCGAAAACCGCCACCCCCATCATACGACCGAGCATCCGCATACCCATCCGTCGTGTCCAGTGGATCATCCCACACCGTACCCGACTGTCCAACAAACCATATGGGACAAACCCCATCAGCACCCACGACGGGTTCACCCTATACAAGGCTGGGGAGAAAAAAGACTCCCTCATCTCCGAGCGTCTAACTAGGTTCCTCATCCAGAAATACGGTGACGCGATGCCGCCGCATCAGTTGCCGCGTTCCCCATTGTTGGTGAAGACACCGCTAACCTGCCACCTCACGTTTGACCCGCAGAAGCAGTTCGTTTTCTCCATCAAAGGGAAACCACCGATACGGTGGAAGACAACTCACTATACTGCCACCACAGGGCGCGGAACAAGACTACCAACGGTGGGTAGACATCTACAAAACATCCCACGAGGTGGTGGACATCCTCAGGGACACCCCACAGGGCCCATCAGCGACCACACGCAAGCAACCAGCCTAGACGCGCTACAAGCCAACACGGGCACCACGGTTGTGATGATCCTAGACCCCAACAAAACCACTGTAGGGGACAAAAAACAAGCCCTAGAGGTGGCACGGAAACTAGCTGCACAAATCGAGTTACGCAAAGACTTCTGATATCGAAAACCGGTGGCGACCAGCAGGGACGAATGGGTAAAAACCAAAGCCCACAAAATCAGCAAAAACGAACACCCAGCGTTGACGAAACCCTCCGCAGGTAACACCAGCCCTGCAGGGCGACACGATCACCATCACCGCAACCCCCAAAACTGTCCGTGCCCAATAAAAGCTATGACGAAACAATTTGCGGACACCAACCCGCGACGTGTAACCTTGAAGAGCAACATCACCACGGTAGCGAAAACCAGCCACCACAATGGTGACAAGCAAATCAAGAACCACGAAAGAAAAGAACCAGTGAACCAAGAAAACAGCCCAGGAACAGCACTAGCAAACGCGAAATTTTCGTGCCCTTAATGCGCGTTCTAAACGCCGCCGAGAAGGCGAAGACACAACTATCGGTGCGCTCAACGGACAAGTAAAGCGTACCTTTTTCAATGAATATACCAACTGTGGTATTCAAGCTAAAACTTACGAACGACCCTAAGCTGTCCATGCTGGTCTATATCCCACAATTGTTCTTGACCGAGAATGGTTCAAAAAGTCGTTGTGGAAATGCAGGTAAACTCACGATAACCTGTTACTTGCCGCGTATCTTCTGCATAAGGTCACTAATCCTGAGAAGAAAGTCGGGGCAGAAAACAGTAAGTAACCCCTGCGAAGGTAGCTAATATCCGCTGCACAGCGCACACAGAAAAAAGAAGAGCTGCATAAGATTTTTGCAGAACTCAAAGCTGAGGGAATAGGACTTAGGGTACCCCGAAGATTTTGAGGGTTGTCTAGTCTGCGAGGACGGTAAGAAGCTTCAAAACTTTCTGGGGTTCGGTAGATGACCCCGGTGGTTTATTCCGACCCGAAGGTTTACCCATATCTAGAGCAGTGGACAGCTGAATTTGTTATGAATAAGCTCAACGGTGAAGAGGTCAACCCTGAAGACCCTGAACAAAAAGGGAGCATTGAACCGTTATATAGGTACAAGATTAAAGGGTGGATCCTAATCAGTCAAGACTCTTGGGAATGCGCATGGCGGTTCAGTTCCCGCCCCTATTAAGAGTGCTGAAACGTCAGAGGGATTTTCCTCTCCGTTTCATCGTCAGTTTTTCGCGTTACGGCGAAGCAGGAAAAAAGTCACTAGGAAAGAGCGAGCAGGTCTTGCAATCTTCATTGAAGACGTCCCTGTCTATAACGAGGATGGACGCTGTTCAGCTGATGTTCCTTGATATAGCGGTAAATTTCAACTAATAACTTCATCAAGAAGTACGCTAAAACTGTTGCTAGTGAATCATCCTCAGTGAACCAAGACACCGAAGCTGATTTATCATCGAAAAAGCCTATAAGCAGGTCTCTTGAATGAAAGAGGCGAGGAAGAAGCGAAGGAATACGCAAACAAGGGTTTAGAGCTTAAGAAGACGCTTTCACAACTCCTTTTGGGATTATCTCATAGTTCAGTCTCAGATAATGGCGTGAATGAAAGAAGGATACACCCTTGATCGCCATAACTGATAGGGAATTGACAATGTTTCTGGCTCATAACCCATCGTGAAGATCCGGGAATACTGCAACTATATTGGCAGAAAATTTCTAATACCTGGTGATGAGAGCGGCAAGACCTAGTGCACTGACCGCTAATATTGTGCAGATGTCATGAATGACGGTAGGTTTTAAGCATTACAACGAGATCAAGCAGCTTATCAAACCTGTTGTGGATTATTGGGAAAAAGCACCATCTTGAGGTTATTCAGAAGAATCGTGCATCTTATGGTGCTGGTTCTACTGTGGCGGAGCCTGAACCCAGGAAGGTGCCGTTCTGCCCGTCGCTCAGAATGGAGGAGTCTAACGCCCCTGCCCTGAGGTTACTGGAAGCCCACGGCTACCTCTTGAGCCTGGTTCCCCGCGACACTGGCTACCCCTGTTGCCCAGGCGCAACCTGAGCCTGTATCAGTGGCTTCTACTGAGCGTGCAACCCAGTGCTAGCAGGGTGGAACGCCGATCCCCGCCGCCCGAGCAACCCAGTAAGTAAACCTGAAAACCACCAAAATCAGGTGAAGATCCTTTTCCCCCTTCTAATCGGTAAACCCCAATAAAACAACCCCTGTGGCAGAACATGAACCCCTTGTCGGGCGGTAGTGTTCTGCCGCTACTCAAAAATATAACAGAAACACGCAGTAACGATAATGTCCACGATAGATAAATTCACACAAAAACAGTTTTCAGACCCGAGCAGGATTGTTTCTACCGCCTGCCCCGCCAGTTTTCTCTGATGATGTTGCGGTTTTCGCCGGTGGTGTCCTGCAGCATAAAGAACCTCTACCGCTATGATCGTGAGCTTCGGGGTACCAGCCGGCGGATCGTGAGCCTGATGAGCCGGTTTTGACGACGTGAAGGACGGTGACGGGTACGGTCTTTACTGAAAAATCCTTTCTCGGTTCCAGTATTGTCTACGCTGCTGTTCCCCCGCGTTGAGGTGGGTTGGGGTGGATTTGACCTGTTGGCCGCTTCGGGTTCTGGTCGCTGTGTTTCATCTGGGTTGTGACTGGGTTGTATGTATGGTTTTTGCAGGTGCACGCAGCATCTTACGTCGCTTTTATGTTTATTCTGTGGCTGAGGATGCGGAGGTTATGGAGCGGCGGTTCCTTATTGGTGAGTGCGCGCGGTTGAGTAAGGAAATTGAGGTTGGAGCATCAGAGAGATAAGGTGCTTGAGGTCCGCAAGGATGAGTTGGAGGCCACCTATCAGTGGTGACTGTTGGTTCTCGCGGTGAGTAGGGAAGGGCGGTTGCTGATGTCGAGGAGATCGAGCGCGTTGGTACTGAGATTGAGGGTTTTGAAGGGTAGGTTGTCAGGGGTGCAGGATTCGTTGGCTTATTCCGTTGGCGTTTTTGTCGTCTGATGAGGGGAGCCGTAGAGCGTATCTTGCGAAGTGAGCTATTCACGATCTATTGGGGGTGTCACCAGTGTTTATTCATGGTGGCACCCCTTTATTTTATATACTGATGACGAAACCATTTGCAAAATAGAAGAACCTCGTATAGACTCTAAAATAAATAACAGAAAACCAGGTAGAGTCTATAAGCGCATGAGTACATACTCAAAAATCAGGTGTATACTCGAAAATTTCATGTACCTGACCAGATAATAGACTTCAAAAGTAAACCTATCCTACACATCACGGGTGACAACGCACCGGAAAATCAGTGTCATACGCGCCTAGAGTCGCTTTCTGTGGGCGGCACAGCAGGATCACGAAGAACAAGCTGATCCGCAAAGGGCAGACGAAAACAACCATCACCTCACCCTAGAAGACGGCACCCACGTAGAATACCTTCGTCAAGCAAGCGAACTAGCCCGCAAAAGGCAAAACAGCCGCGTTGAAAGGTACTGAATCCTACACGATTCACCGCTACCTAAACAAGGATGGTGGGTGGTGACTGATGGGAGGGCACCACACCAGACCCCCACAGGTGTTACGAAGGAAACCTGTTCACCACACAGAACGGACACTTCATCCCCCGTAACGGGTATGCCCCAGAGTAGAGAAAATCACGTTCTTTTCTCGTCACTCAGCGACCAGGATGTGCCGTTGAACGTGGGCACAAGGAACGACCTACATTCTTAGTTGAAACCGCTGCAGAGACAACTATAAGACAATGATGCTCCTCGGTGGAGGTGCTACCGTCATGGAGCCCAGAGGCATCTATGAGAGATCCTCAAACAGAGGCGCGAAGATAAGGATGCGACCTCCAAACTTGAGTTTTGTACGGGAACACACTGAAAAGGTGGCGCCTATCAGATGAGGTTCCAAGCAAGCTCAACGACCTCATAACCAAGTTAGAGGCCCACAGGCGAACTATGAGCAGGTGAAAAGGCTAGCCGCACTGAGGAAGATCGTCTCAATCAGGTGCCTCCGAAAACCACCGGAGCTGCCAGATATTGAGTCCCCTGAAAATGGTTCTACGGCTCAAGAAAGCAGTGAAAACACTCATGCACTGGGAAGCACAGGTGGAAACCCACACCCAGAACATGGTGGCAGAAAAACAGCGGATGCAAAGGAATCCAGGACAGCCATGGACAAGCAGGGCTACACGCCCTAGACTGCTGGAACTGCGACAAATACGCTCAGCCTCACACCACACGCCTAGAAAACAATGAGACAACGAGCATGAAACACAGAGAACATAAAACATTCAACGGGTCAGCCCTCATAGTTCGGTGACCTGCACCTATTCGTGACAAGACCACCGCCGCCCCACAGGGTTAGCTCACACAAAGACTACAACGCCAACAGTAGGCACAACATGCGGATGGTTCCACGGCAGATCGAAGAGTTCCAGGGGGCGCACCCTGGGGAGCCTCTGATGGTGTTCTTCCTTGGTGACCTATTCGGTGTGGATCAGCACGTGCTGACCGATAACACACAGAGGTCAGAGGGCCTAGAATTCCCTGTCCACCATCAAGAACCTCACGGGCACCCCTGCCCAGATGGTGTGGGGTAACCACGACCGCAGTTCACAGCAGGTCTCCGAGTCTGATCTTTTCATGCAGCTTGGGCTACTCGAAAACCCGTCGTGGGTTGATTTCACTGATTCTGACGGTAATATTCATTGGCGCTGGCACCTAGTGAACATAACGACTGTGAGCAGCCTATCCCCACGGTCAGGCAGGGGCACCCTCCGACATGGGCACCAAAACCTGATGGTGGTAAGGCGCGCCGGAAAACCCTGCCCACGGTTGAGCATGTGGCGAACGGTGTGCTTGGGCATAACCATTACTATGCGGGTGAGGATATGCGCCCGCACCCTGGGGGTGGCTGTATTGATTTGACGACTCTCGAATCTTTCAAGGATGTTATCGCCGTTATTTACGGTGATACGCACGAGCCGTCTAGTGACGGGTTCTATCCGTACACGCTCAACTCTGCTGGTGCGGGGCATGAGCGTTACGCTATGGGGCTTTGGCTCACCTGCACGGACTTCACGGGCACAGGATTATGAGAGCATGTGATGTGGTTTTCTTTTGTCTCCGCTGCTTTCGGGTGGTGAGCGGTTTGATTTTCGAGGTTCACCGGTTTGCGCGCGTCCTGCGTCTGAGGTTTTCCTTCCTGAGGAGAAGGTTCTTCTGAGGGATGCTGGTGGTGTGGTTCGTGAGGCTACGGACGATGAGCGTCGACGATGGGGTATGTGCAGGGTTTGAAAGGGAAAAACGTTTGATGGGAAAAATATTTCTCTGCGGTAGACGATGTTCAGCCGACGACCCTAGCTAAAAGGAGTAGCCCCGACGCTCTACATGCTGGTACGGGACAGCTGACGCCACTGGATAAAAACAGTAAGTTTACATAAAAACCTTTTGAACGGAAGAAAGAAAATGACCCCAGAAAACTCGGGACAGGACATCCTGAAAGAATACGCCGCCACCCAAGCGAAGCTCAAAGAAATTGAACGTGAACGTGACCTCGCGGCACGGGACTTGAACGAGCTAAGGCTGAGCCGCAGCAGATCGACCAGGAAATGAAGGACAATAAAAGGATACTCCCCATCAATGACATGCAGGAAAGAGGCGGGGCAGAGGCTTACCTAGCTGTTATAAACTGGGTGTCCCGCATGGAGGAAGCAACCCAGGAATCCTCACGGACGCTAACCAGGTCATTAACGCCTACAGAAAACGGTGACCCAGCTGCAGTGAATGAGATGCTGGGTGTTGAAGTGTCTGTGAAGTCCCTGCTGAAGACCCGAGCGTTGAGGTGTTGACGGCTACCGTGCCAGAGGTCAGGCTTTGAGGACGTTGCACCTGCTGGGTACAGTGAATCGAAGAGCATTCCTCTCCTGCTACTACGGTTGTGGTGGAGGAACCAGTAGCCGTGAAACCAGAGGATACTAACATCCCAGGAAAACCGCACCAGTACGAGCGCACCTGCCTCAACTGGGGAACCGGCGAAAATAACCGGAGCAACGGGGGAAAACAACAACAGCGATAACAGTACTCACAACCCCTGGAAAGACTCGGACAACAACGAGTGGGGATCCAACCCTCTTTAACACTGAAATGGGGACCTGCGGATTTTTCTCCGAAGGAGCGGGCAGAACCATGATAACACACTCAGCAGGGAACTAACAGCCACCCTCAACAACCTACGCGCCACCCAAGCAGCATACACCGAGAAACTAAACACCCACCACACCAACATCAGCACCTACAAGCAAATCCAGCAGGACAGGGCATACGGGCGTGGTGACACGTGTACTCAGTGCAGCGGCAGGGTCTTCTCAAGGTGCAGGAACAAACAGGGTTGAGGTACGCGAGTTCGTGACCGATGTTATCAACAGCTATCCAGAACCTCTTCAAAGAGAACCTGCGCATCTCCATCGTCGCTAACGACGAGAAACCAACAAAACCAGGGCACGCAAGACCAGCAGCACACCCGCGATGGTGCACAAGCGACTGAGATCTTGAGGTTGCTTGGTGCTGGACGGTGAGTCATGAACGTCGCCATCCAGGTGGGTTTTCGGACCGCAGGACCTATCTCTTTCCTACCGTGTCGCCCTTATTTCCCGTGTCGTCGGCAGGAAGCTTCTGGAGCGATGAGTTGCTGCACTGGGTTGGCGGTTGATCGTTTCAAGGATATTGTGGGTATCCTGGAGTTTGTTCGCTGAAGAAGGTTTTCAGTTCATCATCAGCACGGGCTTGACCCGTCTCTGTGGGGTAGTAACGCCCGTGTACTTGGAGACGGTCGGGTCTAATGGGTGCTCAAGTTTGGTTGATGTGACTGGGAGTATTCGTGCACAGGGTTCTGAAGAGCTCAAAGAATCTGTTGAGAATGCGGTGAAACAGGCTGATAAGGCGCGTGAAGCTAACCCCGTTGAGGATTCTGAGCCAATAGAAACTATACCCACCCCAACTAAACCCGATAAAGCGAAAGCAAAAACAAAAGGCCGATAAAGAAAACCCCTACCCAAGAAGAATTATATGCACCACCCAACATAGTTAAGACTAAAAAATATTCGGTTCACCAGTAAAAAGCGGCAGTTATACTAGTGAATCAATATTTTACACGCAAAAACAGGGAAGGGAAGGACACGGAATGTTGCGACTCAAAAGACACCCTAGCATTGGAGATGATCTCCTAGAAGGTGAAGAGGGATGAACTACGGGGCTTACTCCTCAACGGTGTGCGAGCACAATCATCCTGAAAGACCTCATTTTCATTGACTACCATAAAGGTTACCCAGGGAACCATACAATCAAGGAGGTGGCAGGGTGGTCACCAGTGGCTTGGGGCTAAATCCTCTCAGGTGATGCTTTGATTCCCTAAGGTGAAAGGGTCTCCCCAGTGGGACACGGTATGATCTGGTGGAGCTCTGCTATTACCGAGATACCGCTGAGGGAAAGATATTTCGCTTTTCTTCAAAAAGACGGTGCACTATGCGAGTTCCTAGACAGGAACCTGTGGGCTCTTCCACCCTGACCTGCTGAAACTATTGACAGCTTACAAGAATTTCTTCACCCTCGAAGAAATACTAGTTCGACGAAAAACCTAGGCATCAACATCGACGATTATAAGGTTCAGCCCGAGGGCAGCAGGCTCCGTAGGATAGGGTACGTTTCAGGACGCCTACACCCATTCTAGTATCGACAATGAAACGCTAGAACATGCTCATCACCGCAAAGAATCCGAGCGTTACCCCTTATGAGTCACTGTTCTCAGATCACGATAAGTCCTGGGAAGCGAGTAACCGCACGACACGGATCAACAGGTTTACAACACAGAAGGCAAAGGTGAGTGGTTCAGAAACATACTTTAGCCTCAAACACTACTGTCAGATATTGTTGGTGGTAGGCCACACAGCATTTCTGAAGCCACCAAAACCCTGAGTGCAAAGCATGGCGGCACCAACGTATCAGCTGATGTGTCCTCGGAGCAGGTGGCAGGTGTTGGAGTGCTGCCTCGCTATCCTGAAAGACACGCAAGGTTTACGGTGAGGTTGAAGAGCTATTCACTGTGCTTCAACGAGACTCCCAGAACAATAGTGAATCAGAAGTTAAAAGCCCGTACGCCACCCACATGTCCTCAACATTCTAAACTGGTGGGGAACCACGGGCGGTTATCCCCCAAATACGCTAACACAATCCATACCCATGCGTTTCCGGGTGGGCTGTTGAGCAGCGCTTTAGGCAGGAATACTACGCCACCCAAAATCAGAACAACGACACCGCGAAGCTGCAAGAAAATAACGGATGGTGCCTCAGGACCAAACCTCGCAGTCGTTTAGGGTTATACGACCCAGCCGACGCCAATAAAACGTTGCCAGCTTCGGACTCAACGAAAACCCCGCAGTGCTCAAAGCAGAAAAGAGAAACCGGTATCCTGCAAATCTCGTGATCTTGAAGCGCTCTCACGGGGGTAGTTATCCTGACGTTGAAGCACGCAGTGTGCAGAAAGGGGTAAGTCTGCTAGCAACAGACATCAGAAGCGGAAGCACCCCTCTAGGTAACTACGGCAGCTCACGAGTCGTTCCTGAAACGGATCAGCAACGTGACGACCCCACCAACCTAATCATCAACCAGCTCAATCGAGGCACCAGTGAGCATCATCACCTCAACGGAAGTCATCGAGAAGCCCGCGGTATCCTGAAACGCTCACCCGATGATGTTCAAACATATTTCGAAGCTTCTGCGTGGCTTTTAGAGATAGGCAACAACAAACTCTCACATTGACGAGTTGAGTTTTCAAAAACAACGAAACTTGGGTTGTTTTCACAGAATACAACTATGGTGAGACAACATCTGAAAACCCCTGCAGCACACAGAGTATACCCCCACTCGAAATACTTGCTGCTCACTTCATCCTTGAGCGATCCCTAGCCAGGGCAGCACAAAACATCCCTCAGCGAGGTGGTACGTACAACAAGTTCAATATTGAACAGCGTGGAAGAATCCAGCAGTTGGGGAGCGAAGAGAAAACCGAAAGTGATCCGCAAGATAGGGGCACTTATAGAAACAAGGCAGCACCAAATACGCCAAGGAAACCATGCAGCCAACACAGGGGAGGGGCAGTAAACAGGCATGGAGTGAAAACAACACAAACGAGAACCTGCGTGAAACTAGGTGAACCTGATCCAGGAGGCCCTGCAAAGAAAACAAACCTTAGATCCAACAACACTGGCTGCTCTCTTGAACAACAAAGCGCGCGCATAGAGTTCCTTTGCGCGATGACGGCGATCAAAATCGTTGAGCACGTGAACGGCGGATACCAAAATCAGCGTCAGCAATGGACGATTTTGGACCCGGAACGCAACTAACGCGCTCACCAAAGAGGCACATACGACAGCATCTTTCGGCAACAGGGAGCGCCGGCGACCTAGAATACGTGCACAAGCTGCAGACAACATGCAGATCATGGTGCCATCAGGAAACCTTTTCGCTGCAGCAGGTATAGCAGGAAAGTGCTGAAAGGCATCACCAGCAGCAACGGTGCGCCCTGGTACGGGCGTTCCACCAAGTAAACGGTGAAGAAATCTCGGAAACAGCAGGGTGGGAGAACCATAAACTCTTAGAACCGGAAGCATTACGCTCTTCGACGCGAGCCAGTGCGTGACTCAACATAGAAAACAACCTGTAATCTCCAACACCGAAGCTGCTGTACCTGAACCAGAGAAAACCAGCACAAGACACACACAAGAACTCTCGAATTAGAACAACGAGTCAGCACCAATCTGCGTTTCAAAAATCCAGATTAATGCGGCAATTGATTTTCTCTCCTTGAAAAGTTCAAGATGATGTTCGCGCCGTGGCTTTCGACCTTGCAGCCTGCAGGTAACTGCGTGTCCCTCAATAACACTGGAACGGTGATCCTTCACACCGTCAGTTACGGAAAGCCCACCTACGCGGGTGAAGATGTCGACAGAGGGGTTCTTCCTTGAAATAGACAGGTCTCTTAGCCAAACATCACTGATGCTTCTAGGTGCATCCAAGTAGCAAAAGCACGTAGCCATAGCGAAAATCTATTAACCCGCTAATAAAGGGGTGGATGTTGGGCAAGACGCTAGGGACGCATCCCTGGTAGATCCTCTCGTGTCACCTTCCTCACAAGATGATGGAACATGCTCATGGTACGCAGGGGAGCTAGCAGCATCGTGAACCGTGCTAAACAGATGAAGAGAGGTTAGAAGATATACCCACCTGCGTATGGTCTGTAGACGTCGGGAAGAGTACAGAGGATAAAGTCATTAGACGAGACCTCCAGAGACTCTTTCATCCTTGCACACGGCCTTTGTCAACGAGAGCATGCAAGATGTCTCACGATGCTGATCGTCGTAGTACACGCGAAGAGCAGAAGGTCACACGAGATTGCTGCATACGCATATCGAGACCTGCAGTCATGTCGCAAGTCACTCTGGCTGTCAACCCTCTTTTTCAGAGGATGAATAATGCGACTATCGCAATCAAGGCGCGCGTGCTTGATAACTACACTAACTGGTCTAAAATTAACCAGGATCAGATTCGCCGCGCTATGAAAGACCTAAGGATATCCTTAGAAAACAAAGGCGTGAACTCACACCAACCTGCTTATCATGAAGCTGCAAAGAATACCGTATTGACCTGAACGCAACACTTCGCCAACGCCGGAACCAGTGTTCGCTCTGCAAGGCTCCTGCAGCGTTTCAGCTAAAGGCGAGAAGCTAACCTTTGAGAACGCGCCCTCGCGTTGATAAAGACGGTAACATTGTCAGGAATGGTAGCCACTTCACTCTCCAAGAATACTTGGCGCACATTGTTCTCGCGGCATCTCGGTCTGGTAAAGGCGTGTGGACATCCAATGTCCTAGCTGCATGCATCATCTCTGCACGCCCAATATTTCATCTGACACAAACCGGATATCGGGGATAAAGTGGCTGATGCATCAAAGATCAAACGGTGCTACAGCATCTGTGGTGACCAGGTAACTCAGCAGCCCAAAACCAGAATCAGGCACCCATTTCTTCAAGAGCTGGCTGACGCTGACAGCTGGATAAACCCCGATCATATACCGTTACCTGCCGAAAGAACTTAGCATAGGACCCCACTAACATGCTGGGCGCAGGTCAGTGGCCTCGCCTCATCTCAGGGGGATGCTCTTTATTCCTCGGTATCATTAAGGTGCGCGCGTGGATTACGGAGGAAGGAAGTATACGAAAAGCTAGGTGGGAGAACGCATCGGGGTTTTCGACGAAAATGCCTATTTTCTCTAACGAGTTTCTCCGCCTGCTACGCGCACTTGGGGAGAAATACCCAAACAGTAAATACTGGGAATCCCACAAACACCTGAATCCGTGAAGGTTGACGTAGTAAAAACCGCCTACAGCATGCTACTCGTCATACCTTCTGGTGCAAGGTCATCCGAGACTGCACACTAAAATGTTTGACCTGAACAACGCTGGCGGTAAAAATGGTGGAGAGCAGGGGCCAGCGATATTTTCATCATTTCATCGTGGATTTCTTCCCTTGATCTGATGGTTCTGGCACAGCGGAGCGGGTTGGGTATGGCGCGCCGCCCGAATACGCTGGGCTCCACCAAGATGAATACCGCTACAGACATTGGGTGGTGCACTACAGGTTCCCCACCCCGCTTCACGTGACATTGGCTTTTTAACATGCTCATGGCTTTCGGTGGGGATGCGTATCTTGGGGTGCATCGATAAGGCAAACCACTCTGGGCACCATTCACACAAGGTTTCAGCTCAACACACAACCACACTTTCACAGAGCGCACGTTGTTGGCGCAGTCTACCCTGTTGATAGGGAATACACAGAAACCCAAATCACTAATGACCGTAAAGACGCTGTGATTTATAAGCCTGGACTTATTCTGCTACACTCCTGATGTGGTGCGCGGTGAGGGATTCGATGCCGAGTACACATATTTCTTGGAGGACGGTTAGTACCCACGATTAAGAGATAGTGTCGACCTGAAGCTAGCATTATTTCGCGTAACTAGAAGACCCAATAAGGAAGAACACGTTCCATCGTAAGCTATTGCATTGAGCGAGTATCTAGAAATGGCTGGCGTTAGCAGGGGAAGCAAAACAGCCACCTAGATTGTCAAAATCTCGGTGATATTGCCCAGTTTGTTGTTGAAGCACTAGGACATAAAGGGACCTCTGGCGATTTTCTCCTGGATTTGCGTCCGCACTGGATTTTTCAGTGCCAAAGATATGCCACGCCCTCACACCCAACACACCCCAAATCTCACTCTGCATCTATACACACCAGATCGCGCCGGAGAAAAAGTAATATCGTACAAGAAATTAGACACTACCCCGATTTCTTTGGTGACAAGAACAGTGGTTTCGGCAGCAACCTCGTTTCCCGGTGAGGGCTCTGAGGTTGACGGTAATGTGGGTGATATTGCTGGTGATGGGGTGCGTACCAGGATGGTGTGGAAGGTGGGGAGTGCCACCGATCCGCAGGGTGCTGGAGGATACCGAGTCTCTGAGTGGCATGGAAGTTCTGAGGGTGAAGACGCATAGCGTGACTAAGGATATGGAAGATGTCATACACCGAAACCAGCCTGCATGAGTTGGTGAAGATATACTGGGAGATCCAGAGGTTAATACTCGAAACCAGTACCGGAAGAGCCGATAGTGGAAGATATTGCCGCACCCATCTACGAGAACGCCAAGAACAGTATCAACGCAGACCCTGGACGAATGAAAGCGCCAACCAATCCAGCGAGGAATACGCGGAGCATCTCTGCACCCCAGAACCTTAAAACACCCCAGTACTCGATCGGCCCAACAAACCGGACTTCCAGAGCACGGGGACAGGGTTTTTCGGTGCGTCAACCCGCGCTCCAGAAGCGTATGCTGGCTCCGGATACTGATTTCACGTGAACGGGCTCAACAGTCCCAGTCTTTCAAGAATCCACCTAAGCACTCTAAAGGGTTTGACCCAAGCCGCTGCGAGGTCTGGATTCCGTAACAGCATTGAGTCTTTCGATAAGGTGTATGACACGGTGACCGACGCTATTAACAGTGCCGCACGGAGCAAGAATGACGCCAGCATTATCGCCTTGTCTATTAAAGACGGGATGTGATCGTGAACGGGCTCGTGCGCAGCGAAGACCAACCGTGACCTGATGTCGATGCGGTGATTCTTTACGGAACCAGCCTCACGACTGGGAAACATTGGTGGGCTTATCAACGAAGAAGCTCAATATATACATGCGCTCAGTTGAGGCTTCTTTGAGTTCTCCGGATCTTCCTTGGATCGCTAGGGCGGCTGCTGTAGCAAATGTCTCGCCATGACAAGGATATTTCGCTGAGCACTTTTACCCGTTTGAGGTCCCTGCAGCTTTCTTGGACGCTGGTTACGAAGACCTACACGAGGCAGGATTATCGGCAGCTGATGAGTCACACCCGCAGTTCCATAACAGGACCGCTTTCGAGAGGGTTGAGAAGAAGTTCCGGAGTGGGTACGCTTTTGGTGCCTGGAAGAGTTTCGCTTGCGCGCGTGATCGCTCTGCAGCGCAAAGGCGGAAGCTAAACTAAGTGTTGTTGGTGTGGGTGCTGGTGCTTGGTGCTTTTGTTGAGGCTCGTCGTCGCGGCTATCTAGGCTATCGAAAGGAACCGTCAGCCTGCGCGCGTATTGCTGCTGCACAAGGCTCATATTGGATTTGGAGGTCTAGGAGCTATCCTGAGGCGTGATATTTAGCCTTTCTGGCTGGATGGGGTTTTACCTGTTTGTAGCCTCCTACTATGCTGATCTGGTGGTGAGTTTTGAGGTGGTGTTTTGTGTTTTACTGGGTGTGTAGTTTGTCACCATTATAACTGTCCCCAAGTTGGGGTAACATTATGATACTACTACTTTGTTTTTATGTTCCTTGGGACGCTCCGCCACTGCGCAAAACACGGTGCCCAGCCAAAAAGAACAAACACACCCCACCCAGTAAAATATAAACTATAACACACACCACAGGACACGAAAATGGAAGAAAAACGAAAAACAACACTGCACCATCCTAAAAATACGGGAACTATCACCAAATACCTCACACCCCAACAAACCCAGAACACTCTAAACGCCTTGAAACCATCCAGCACCATCCTCAACAACACTGTAAAAGGATCCCTATCTCAGCAGATGAAGGAGAAAACCCTATTCCAAAACCCAGAAACACCCATCACAGGAATACTGCTCAGTAACAAAAACCACCCTCACTAGGGATAATTTCTACAAGGCAAATAGGTAGGGTATGACAAGCATTACACGCGCCAGGTGGAAAGTTTATCGAAAAAGCCATCTCCGCACACCCAAAAATCAGTACATGGACCCAGAAGCTAAAAACATCGACAGGGTAATAGGTTCACTACCCCAAATGTTCAGTCCGACAAAAGAAGATTTCGCACCAGAATCACTGAAACACCTGTCACGAAGCCCACCAACCCCAATCTGACACTGGAACAATGTGTGCCTGAGCTCGCCAAGCACAGCAAAATGATGCTAACCGCTGTCACAGAGGGCTGATCAAGAGAAAATGATGTATATTTACCGGCTACTGCGCGGCAAAACGTACACGGAAAAGAGCACTACCACTGGTGAACGCCTTGAATTCTAGTGATGAAGAGGTGCTAGCGCGTAGAATCGTTAGTCGTTACGCAGAGAATAAACGCGGATAAGGAGATTGATGAACTTCAGGGACGCTAAACAACACGCTGATGCGGGGGATACTACGCTAGAGAGCGATAAAGATTACCTGTTCTAGCACAGTTAAAAGGTATTTGGACACGAAATCGGTTGATCAGTAGAATGGCTTGATAATGCACCTAATAGTGTGGCTCTTTGGAGGTGAGCCAAGAGGTTTCTGACCCTAACATTATCTCTTTAGAAGACGCACCCAACGACTATTTGCCGCACCTGTATCTAAGTGGAACACAGGAGAGGAACCGTGCTGGGAGTGATATTCATAGTGTCTCTGATTACCTCTTCCAGGAGTACACCTCTCACCACAGGTGTGGCTAATGGCGCGAGCGGCAGGTACTACCTACAGGCTACTGATTCTGGCTCTTATAACCTGGTAAAATTATGCCCTTGATGAGGATATGAGTTGCGGCTGGTGATTCTGAGCGATGTACGCGTTCGCTCTGCGCGAAGAATCTGCGCTATCGCATCTCTGTGCGATGACAGCTCCGCTGAACATTGCTTCGACACCCGCTGGCGGCTGGTGAGTTCACTAGGGCGACTGGTCTCACCCGCCCAGAAGAAGCGAATACATGGTGAAAAACCTGTGTTCCTGGCCCATCAGGTGGCTGAGCGGCATCAGGGACGGTGAGTTACCGTCCGAAGCCCGTCGTCACGGCTTGGTTTATGTTGATCCATTGAGTGACACCCGGGTTTTCGCGCGCGCATGGTTATCGTTTGAGCCGTTGAGCCGAACATGAGCGTCGTCGCGTGTCAGCGTTGACTCTGATGTTCAGCATCTTTATAGGGGCTTTTGAGCCGTCGGACACTTTTATCGTAGGTGTCAGTCTCCTTTGTGGACACTGCTTTTGGGGTATGAACGTGCTTGGAGGATCGTTATATGTTGAGTAGGCTGGAAGGGTCGCTGAGCGTAGGTGCGTCTCTGCAGTGCTGATAGTTTACGTAGTGAGTCGCTTCTGAGTTCGTATTGCGTGTTCGAGGGAGCGTTCTCTCGCAGATTTGTCGTCTGAGTTCTTCGGCGTGGGATCGGCTGAACGGGTGCAGCATTATTGAGGGGTGATGATGCTCATTGCTGCGAATAATCAGCATAATCCCAGTTGAGTGACTGCATTTTAGGAATCAATGGTAGTACCGCATGGTATGCCACCACTTTTATAGGTTGATGATGCCTGTCATCAGCTTCCTTGATAAGTCACATTTGACAGTATGCTGTCATTTTTCGCCATCACTATCAATTCAAAGTGCCTCTGATGTCAGCAATAACAGCCCCATGATACGTCACCAAATGCGGGTGATAGTACTGTCTTTAGAGTCCACGATGTCATTTTTAGAACAGAGAAGGCAAATGACCTCACCAGAAACACCACCACGCCAGCACTGCATACGCTGTGCAAGGAATCAATATCGCCCCACAAAACCAAGAAAAACGAATATATTCGAAACATCAAACGTGAAGGATATCGACCTCACCGAACTACAACCAGCTGTCGAACAAGACGGAAACAAATCCTGTCATCACTCTGCGCAGGCTCCGGAGCACCACAACGCGTTTGCATCAAACTATCCTCAACGACCTCAAAAACGGCGCATACCAAAACCCAAACCACCACCAAAAACGGGATACCCATCAAATTCAAAACCAAAAGTATGGGTAGGAACCTTCAGCATCAGGCGCGAAATCACCAAAACTCACTCAACAACCACGCCATAACATGTTGGGACATCAACAACAGCAGAGAGAATATCACCATCTCAACCCTGCACGCAGAATTTAAAAAGTCTAAAGAAAAGCGAGACCAACTCGGACGAGAAGGCACCCAGCCTCAATATGATTCTGACGACCAAACGACGAGAGTCTGCTGAAAGTCCTCACCAAAACACGAAATAATCTGCACAACAAGAAGACCTCAAGAAGAACTCTCACCGCTCCAGGTATGTACACTGCGGCATCCCTCAGCCGACAAAAATACTCCCAAGAAGGGTATAAGGCGCTCAAAGACAAAGAGTTACACCGGAAACAATCGAAGCGATCCCAGACAACCGCGCAGCTATGAACACTGGAACGACGCTGGCGTGGGTACGACTTTGAGGACCTGCGTGACATCCCTCTATGTGGTGTTCGCATACCCGACAGCTTTCCCAGTACACTGGACTGGCAGAAAGCTAGTCAGCAGCCGCACCCACATCTACATCTTCGCGGACGAGTTTTCGCATCACCAGCGACAAGCAGCTGTGCATATTCTGAAAGCACTACGCAACCGGTAGCGGCTGGCAAATTGTTGCTGTGGGTGACGACGACCAGATGATTTACCTTGGCGTGGCTCCTCCACAACAGTTATCACCAAAGACTTCAAAGAGCATCAACCCCACCGTAGTTAAGCTTTCCAAACCGTAGGTGCGCTCAGGTGTGTGTCCATGCCCGTTATCCCTCAATCGAGAGTGTTACGCGATCGGTGGCCGATGAAACCGATTACCAGCGATATTGAGGGCGGCAGGACTGAGCTCGCGTACAGCCTATCTGACATCGCGAAGGAAGACCGATCCGCTGAGCTCCAAGCAGACGGGAGGGTCGGGCGTAGTGTCGTTGTGCTCATGCGCAGGGATAACCGGATGGCATCATCACAGCACTCGTTTTCCAGTCTGCTCATCAGCAGCAAAGGGCCGGGCGTGAATTTCAGTGATTTCATGGTTCGCATGTCTCGCATCCAGGACTGGTAAAGACGCGGTCGGTCTTGTCACTTATCGACTCAGACGGGGGATGAAACCGTACCGCCCACCGTCGAACTCTTTGTTGCTACATGCGTTCTGAGGTGGCGCAAGTGTTGATCGCGCCGTGAGATCTAGGCAGACCGTTTGGGAGCCATGGATTCTGATCGCCTGCGGGTTCGGCACACAGCCTGTAGCTGTACGGCAAGCTCCCGCCTTTGCGGGAGTCTGTGAGACATGCGCGTCTGATACTGATTTATGCGTTATGATCGTGACTATTTCATGCATCGACATTTGTAGCGCCACCAGGTGACAAGCAGTTGCAGCCGCAGGCTTTATGCCGTGCTTTGAAGTCCCGTACGCCTGTGTAGCTACTGTGAGGCGGTTAAAACCCTGCTGGCCAGCTTTGGCCTGATATTCGTGAGCGGTTGAAACCCTGGTGCCCTGATCACGTAGCCACGCACGATTTCAAAGGTAAGGGAAGTTGACTCTGTTTATTTGTGTGATGACAGGTGTCTTTCCCGAAGGATGATGCTTTGAGCTTTGAAGAAGAGAGTGCGTCTGCACCATATTGGTGCGCACCCGCGCGAGGATAATCTGCGATTATGTACCGATCGTGAGGGGTTCGGCCTGGACGTTTTGTGTGTGAGAGTGGACTTGTCTCTCATGGAACGGCGTGACCGCACGTTAGATGAAAGCGACGTCAGTCTAGTTATACTCTACCAGCGTATATTTTTGTTGATATAAGGATCATGAACATACTCTGGAAAGAAGAAACGCGCCCATTATGAGGATGATTCCGTGCATATGATGACTACCCAGACGGTTAGGCATGACTAGCATGAGGATACGACAGTACGCCGAAGATAGCACCATGGCGCAGCAGCCTTCATTCCAACAGCAAAACCATGATGTATCAGCAGACAAAGACGGTCTTTCCAAACCAAAAGAGGCCGATGTCTGCACTTAAAAGGCACAGCTATGAGTCCCGAATCCTCGCAGGCATCGAGACAGGGAAAGCGCTCGTCATTCGGACCCCGACATTTGACGGTGCTAGAGTTGGCTGTTCTCTTCAGTTGCGAGCTATATGCGCGGCATTGCGTTCAAAACCCATAAGTTAATCCTGGGCGTGAACATGTCCTACGAGAAGGAAGCTAAACACCGCGGGCGGCACTGGTGTTCGCTGGGATTTTTCACGGTCACGGCAACAGGTGAAAATGCTCACCAGTAACAACGTGCCCATTGTGTGTACTCGACCACTCATGAGTTTGAGTGCTGGAAAGGCGATGACCACTGCTTTCATTCACTATGCTGACGAACGATGTCGTGGCACCCCACCAGAGGGGCAAGGCCACTCGCCGAGGGTGTGGCGTGGAACACTCAGTATGAGTGAGCCAGAAGGTATCCCGGTCAGTCCGGTGCGCGCGGTGGAGGTGCTGAGGAGGATCGTCAATCCATGGGCGACAGGTCGGACGCCAAAGCGCTCGTGCCGACCTTCAGTCTCAGATATCCGTGACATATCCGCGCACCTGGCGGCGAAGATTTTCCCGTGGGCTTTTCAACCAGCCGCGGATGGTGGCTCAAAAGTGTGCGTGACATCCTTCCGCATCCTTTCGAGCCTTTGCGCCCCGCGCGTCTAGGCAGTGGGTGGATTACGTCTGTCACCCAACTAAACCCTGTTCAGGTTCGCTGGAGCGTGAAGCTGTCGCGTTCGTCGCCAGGGGCTTGTACCTGCTGCTGACGCGCAGAAAGACCCATGCGTAACTGGTGGATCTTCTGCAGGAGATCGCGTGCGAAGCGATTACGAGTGCCTGACTGTGGTGGCTATCCCAGTGTCTCCACCCTTAAGATTCCTGGTCTGATGAGGAAACACATCTCAAACTTTGTGGCCGTCGGTAGCTCAAACCGCACGGAGGAAAGGTGGTAGCCCTCGAGCCTCGTGTATGACGGGCTCTGGTAACGAATTGAGGACGACACCTGCACCATTCACTGGTTAGACAGGGCGCGTCGTTCCTGCCTCTATTATCACAGGCCACCCGCAACCGCGAGAATTTCAGGGACAGGGGTGGATGCTAGCAGGTATGGCTGATATCAAAACCTGAAACCATCTGGACGATTTGATTTGAGAATCTGAACAGTAGGCTTTGCGTAAAGTCAAAACCAAACTACCCGACATTCTGAAAGCAAAGTCTGCAAAGTCTAGACTGGGATACGCTACGACATAGCCGAACACAACGACTATTCCCTCACAAAAGACCAGATCCGAAATACAACCCGTGGGCAAACACTGGAGGAGGCAGTATACCAGCAGACGATGCCCAAGTTCCATCGCGAAACACAACATTCTGCACTGCTACGATGGATGGTGAAAATCATCCTCCAAGATGCCGGGTAAACTGAGGACCAGCCAGAGAAATTCATTAAACTACCGTGTGGAAGATTTCAGGCTCCTTCCCTGCTGGTGGAAACACTCTACCAGTGGGACAGGTTCTTACAGGTCTACCTGTGAAAACACTCGTAACCTGCAAGGACTTTTAGGCAACGGAGCAGTCATAAAAGCCAGCCGATTAGGGTCTCGTTACTGAAAATATGGTATTCTTTGAATACCAGTGGAACCTTCGTAGTGTAGCAGGAAATAGTAGGTAAAATTGTCTAACTTTTATTGGACCGAGGACCGTTTGACAGGTATCGTGGTACTGCCCGCGCGAACGGCACTTTCCTCCTAGAGGGGGTTGGTGTATCATTGGACCCTGGGAACCTGAGACCAAAGCTAAATGTTACCATTGAGACGGAGAAAGCACTCGAGCAATTTATGCTATGACATTTTCATTACACTAATCGTAACACTTTCAAGGTCTGCGGATCAACCATCCTGCTTTGATGACTGGAGAGGGTTCTGACATGATGAAAATAAAGAAGCCTCGTCCAAGCGGCGTTTCTATCCTCGTGGAGCCTATATTACGAAGAACGGGAGAAAGTAGACCTGTCCCAGGAAACTACGCGACACGAGCTTGGGGAATGCTAGCGGCATTGGGACGTGAACTAACGCCACTGTCAACGCACTCGGGTAATGAGACTGTTTCTTCCAGCAGGTAGCTCAATCCCGAAAGATTATACTAATTAAAACCACCGTACTAACCTCTCTGTATCCAGTATGCCGGTGAAGACACCGTCGCACAGCAAAAGTTCGATGTGTCCTTGTTGGAAGATTTCGATATTGCTTTTCCAAGATAGCGCGATGCTACCGCCTAAGGACTGGAGAACACGTGACAGCCCGTCAGAATAGCGCCTGAAGAAATGTCCTTTCACCGCAAACAACACTCACCACGCACGAAAGATCAGCAAACCATCCACCTTTACGGGCTCGACAGTTCAGATGTCCGCCGTGAGGGCAATTCCCGGTTTCTTCTACGCCCTATTTGGAAAGAATGCGGTGCAGCCCAGGGCCCGGGAGATGTCACACCAGACGACAAAAAGGTGGAGAAAGCAGCATCCTACTCACGCGCTTGTGCGTGATTATCGACACTGGTAGCGGCACCTCTGATACCCTGCTGCTTCTCCGAGACGGGCAGGATCGCCAAACAGTCGCGCATCGGTGCCTGCTGGAGCCAAGCAGCTGCCCTGCATGCGCAGTGATGTCAGCTGAGACAGCATCCGGAGGAAGACGTCAAAATGGTTATGCGCACCGGCGGTCTGGTAAGCATTGACGGACATTAGTGCCGCTATCAACGAAGGGACGGGCAGGTAGTCGCAGGTAGAAATTATGGAGAAGTTTGCTGGGAAATTGTCGGTTGTAAACCCGCCTCGCAGCAGTTTTGACAGACGTTGCACTTCAGTTCCTGTCACGGTGGATGGGCACTGCCTTTCCATCTCAGAAGCTGCGAAAAACCGTTTCTATCACCGTGGTGCTGACGGTGTATGGTCTCCTCATTGGTGAAAGTCTTTTCAAGAACACGTTTCGTCGAGTTGCGCACACGCTGAGTGCGCTTGACCTTTCCTCAGAGTCCCACCAGCATCGCCGTGTTCGTCCGCGGATCCGCGTATGATGAATGTTTGCAAAGCTATCATTCTGCATCACCGCATCACCACGAGAGCGCATAGTAATAATAGTGGGGAATGATGATAGGGTGCGCTATGTGCTGGACAGTAGTGCACCTCAGCTCTCCGTAGTAGTGGGAGAATCTGCACACATTTGCTGAGCATAGTAGGTAACGTGAATAACAGTCATACTGGGTGGTTTTAAAGGTTTTATGAGAGCCACTGAACCATTATGAAGCTATCAGATCTTTCATTTAATGAGGTTAGCATTGAGCTGAACATCATTGACGACAGCGTTTTAAGCCCCTGCAAGTGCACTACTAGCATCAGCCTTGATTCGACACGGTTCTAGTGGTTTCACCGATGCAGAAAAGCAGATGGCGGCAGATTTATGTACCTCTCATAAAGCCAAATTTTTACCCTGCCCGCTGCAGAGAGTGACGGCATACCAAAGTTCAGCGCAAGATTATTTATGGCTTGTGGACGTGGCGTGAATGTGGAAGATATAGAGAGTCTTTGAGGTCTATACCTAGAATCCGTTACACCACGACAGGAAATCGCGGTGAACCGGTAGCGCGTTGCCATACCATGAGTTCATGAATTGAGCCGAAGCATCCCGTGTAGGTTCATCGATATGTTCAAACGGTAGCGCAGGCTCTAAGCTTTCAATGAGCAGCAGGCCCGATTAACGAGCCAAGAAAAAATGAGGAACTTCAAACAATTAGAATAATTTGAAGGATTTCAAGACGCAAACCAGTTAACTGAAGGTGCCAAACAGATCGCCGGCGCACTGCACCAAGAAAGCACCATTAATTAAAGCGGTATCAATGCGTACGATGCGGGCAGCGAGTCGCCTCGATAGATGATGCGAACCAAAAGCCAATCGCCAGTTCGGTGAATAAGACTTCAACGGATCAGCCTACCAGCTAATGGCGCACCGCCTCCGTTCAGGATGCTGGAAGTTACCACCGGAAGCGCAGCACCTGTTGGTGACCTTGGGGCCCTCCTAGGGTAGTCTCAGCACCAAAACTTTCCTAATATTACGTTCTTCGCGGGAGACAGGCTCCGTCGGAGATAAAAGGTTGTTTGCGACCGATGTTTTCGGCATGCAGCAGTCACAAAACATATGAGCTGACGCCCGCTTCGTTGATCTTAGTAGGCGTCAAACGCGTACCGGTTCAACTGCCCGTCGAAGGGTTCCGCTAGTTGGCTCACAAGTCAGGTGCGGCAATCGTTACGTGAGGTGGATGACCCAGCGATCCTTCAGAAGGATTGAAAGCGGTTTGATTGTTTATGCCCCGCAACAGAGAACGGGGTATACAAGAGTTTGAGGATGTTCAACATTGATCATTGCAGAAATCACGTTCCTGAAACCACCGTGTGGAACGCACGCGGCGTGTGGTTGCTTTCCGGGATTTAACGAGTCCTTTACCGATGCTGCGTGACCTGATTGACGTGGGTAACCACCGCGTATTTACATTTCGGGAGCCGATCTCTTTGAACAGCATGAGAAGCTGACAAGGAAAAATCGTTGCTGACAGCAGCAGCAGATCCCGTCACAGCGCCTAATCATTTCACGGAAAAGATCTTCAATAACTACGATGCTTTTGATACAGGTATCAAGCAGCTTGATAGAGGAGACGCCGACACATATAAGGGCGTGGTGCCAGCATATTCTGCCCAAATCACCTGAACCGTTACTATGCGATAAATTATATCCGCGCCCGCGTCCACTGGGATAAGGAGAAACCGGATCGCGTCACCAGAACCGGGAGTGAAACAAACCAAGCAAAGCGCGACCGTCCGCATTCGGAGGATCTTCATGACCTTTCCAAATCGCTCACAGATGCGAGGGTAGCATCTGTTTGCTGCTGTTGTGGGTTACTGCACATGCATGATGGCACCCAGAGTGTGCAAGAGCACCCAGTGAACACGTCTGCTAAAGGATGAGGAAGCATGCAGAGAAACATGCCCCATGTGGATTGATTAACGCCCCGCGCTTGCCGCGCGCGCGCGCGCGAGTAAATGGCGACATGATGTTCTGCGCGTTGCTGATAATATCAAAGCGTGAAGCCAATGATTAACTGATTGCAACAACAATCAAATCCTTCTGATACCTCCCGGCACACTGGCATGCATCAATGAAAAGGAAATAGTGGCAAAAAGGAGAAATGATGATATGACATGTAGATATTATTGAACTCATAAATAGTAAGAGCGAAGAAAATATTGAGGAGAACCGTAAAATGGCTAGGGCAACGAGGCGTGTGTGCAAAAATACAGTGCAGCGGAGGAGCACCGCAACCAGTGACAGCAGAGGAGCGTGCCCCGCAAAAGCCCGTCGCTTGCAGGTGCGGGTTCAGGCGTCACCCCAGCAGCTCTAATGAGGCATATATGCAGCAGGCTACTGTCGAATAATCAACCACACAGCCCATGCTGCAATCTGAAGTCTCACAGCAGGCACCTTCACCCTACCCTCAGGCACCCCAGAACGAGGACAACCTCGCCCACGACACAAGAAACCAGTGAAGAAACCCCACCAGTAAAGCGTGGCACCCAGACGACGAAATAACCAGTGTCTACGACCACCCAGACCCGCTAAGAAAACGAAGAGAACATCGAAGACGACGACTACGACTCACCGCTGGAAACTCTAAAAGGTCACTCACGCGGATCTTCATCGGTAGTACTCAGACCTGCTGCGACTGGTGCAGCAGGTGGCATTTCATGCAAGACCATTGCTGCCCCCAGTAACCAACGACATCCCGACGAGTACTGGCATCCGCTGCGTTGCCTGTGTTCCAGGACGCACTGAACAAACAATGACACGGGAAAATCTTTGCAACGGGTACTGAGGAAAAGCATGTGCAACGTCTCTTACCAGCAGAAGCTGAGACCCCAAGGTCGCTGTGAAATACACTGTCCCTGAGGTGGATGAGGTAACCACCAAAGGGCGGCTCACAGGGTAAAATCAGGGCTGACCTCAACGCACCCCTGAAGACACTGTTGAGCTTGAGGTGCCCGTTAGAGCAGTACGTGCTTGATGAACTGAAAATCAAGAACGCTACTCTGGATGTGCCTACCAAGATCACCGAAAAAACTGGTGATAAGACCAGATCCCACAAGCAGAGCAGCTGATCTATATATTATTCTTCCATCGACGTTTTTCGTTACCTTCTCACGAAGAAACCATAGAAAAACTATCTGAAAGAAAACGCACTCGGAAATGCATCCCCGAAATTCGTTGAGGTTGAGAACAAGAAATCCCTTCGACGGGTTCATCGCGGAAAGTGTCACCTGAGGAGGAGGCAGAGGATCAACGATCTCACTGTTCGGGAGAGGCATTCCTGGAAAGCGATCGCGAACTTCTCGTCAGCTCACATGAAAGCGTTCGGGAAGAGTGGAGCGGGTTTTCAACTCTGAGGAAGGTGTAGAGCCCCGACACCACCACCGGGTTCACGTCCGTGTGCTGGGCCGGCGCGCACAGGCTCTTGAGAGGTGCTACCGGATTCCCATAAGAACCGTAAAGAAAGCCGTCCCACTCTATCCTCCTGCCCTCCGGTAAGTGGGCGCAAAGAAGAACCTTACGGCGTGAACACTAGGTTCGCGTCAACATCTCTTTCGCTGGTGACAAGAAAATCCCTATGGCTGCTGAGATTATTGACATCACCGGTGAGACGCCGCAAAATATTTCGTGTCTGTGGATGACCGGAACAAGCGGCATGTACCACTATTCGAGCACGTGAGTGCGTGTGCGTGCGGCTGCGGGTCACGAATCATTGGTGGGGAGAAAGCGACCGTGAGGACGATTTCACGCTCACGAGAAGGGTGGCACGGTCAGGAACGCACCGGTACCGTGGCACGGGCTTTAAGTCGTTTATTGACCTTGAGCCTTCGCGTCAGATTTCATTGATATGCGGAGCGGCCCTGATTCTTTGCAGGATGATTTCTTTGCTTGGGGGTAAGTCAAACCCGAGATAAGGACGGTTGTTGTGCTTTATCAAGTCCCGACCAACGGTAAAATTCTGGGTAATGACTGAATAAATAGGAAAAATCTTGGTGAATTAATATTCACGCTTTCAGTGTGTGACTAGTTTTAGGAGATAGAGTGGTGTTTTGAATAATTTATCAACACCAGCTGCTGTCTGGAGTTAGAGTCAGCTGTCCTGCAGTCAGCCAATGTTTCGTCTGTTGTTGAGCAACCTTGTATCGAAAGGATGAGGCTGCGTCTATCCGGCTTCGTGGCGGTGAACTGAAACCGCTGCGCCGAGCAGGCTGATTCGAGGCTGTTTCAGGCATGTTTCCTGAGCCCTAGTGAATAAGGGCACTGGGGAAGTTTTCTTTGAATGCACCAGCGCTGCAGGTGACGGTTTCGATATGCAGCCATCCTCCTCATAGTATTCCCCGTCTGAGTACGGCGGCAGCCCGGAGCACTGGGTTGCACCATCCGCCTCCCACCCGTGAAGCCTGGGTACACTAACACTATGTTCAGCGGAAACATGGGCACCTGAAACGGGCGGCACGGACGTGTACGTCGATGAGTGGGGCAATGACGATGATGAGAGCACAGACGTTATCCCAGAGAAAACCATGATCCGGTTGCGGAAGCGCGGTAACTATTACCCATGCGGTACGGCACCGTTCAACCGCAACGAGATTTTCCTGTGCAGACCCTCACCGTGCGACGTGGGGAGCAGGCGACCTGCTGACGGATCCACCATCCTGATCAGCCGCGCTTCAAGGACGGTAGAGAAATCTCCGCCGGCTGTCCCTGAAACCATGCGAGGCTCATCGCGGACGAGGGCGGCACCCTGTTTCATCAAACCACTCGAAACGCTAGCGGCACTGCGCTGGAAACGTACAGGGTGATTGCTACTACCCGCGTGTTTAGCGCACCCTCCTGACAAGATTGACCTGCCAGCGGTTAAGTATGTTGGCTGAAAGCCATCAAATGAAAACTAAATGCAAGGTGAGGGCAGATAGTGGATCAGGGAAACAAAAACCTCAAATATGAGACTGGGAGCGTCACCATGAGAACAGCAGCAGGGAAACTCACCAGCGAAGACTCATTCTGGGTTGCCCAAATCAGTGTCCTGAGTGAAAACCTCCCAACGAGGCGTGTCATAGCTGAAGTGCTATTCTGCGTCTCGCCAGGCAGGTGTTGGCGACATCCAAAGCAGGTGACTACGCCTCCCGACCGCCATCCGGTTTTATCCGTGGGTGGTCCAGTAACAGGCAAAGCAGAGAAATTGATGAGCAGGCGCTCACGAGCTGATGACGAAACACACCTGCACGTGCGGAAGCTTAAACAGGAAGCGCAGGGCGGCAGCGACCTGCTCGCTTATACTCGGTGCTGGTGGCGAATGGATATCAGCCCATGCTGGGGACAATTAGGATATACCGTGCTCCAGAAAGCAACGACACATTTTGCCTGTTCTCAGCCGAGAGGGACGTTAAACTTGTCCCGATCCTGGCGGGATGCGAGATCACGCAGAAGCTCTGGGTATCCCACCAGAAGGTTGACGGAAACATTCGGTGAGGGCGTTATGAGATGCCCGCCACTAGTCTAGTGAAGGCGAGTGATAAGGCGCTTTGCCGTGACGCGCACCTCTGGTTGCTTTTGAACGGAGCAGCCACCCACCAGACCTGCAGCATCATGCCACGTGTACTCTGCAGACACCGGATTCCGCGACGACCAGAGGTCAGCGGTGGATGGTGAGCACCGTGCCGTCTCTACGCCCTTTCATGCTACTGCCAGACTGCCCTCAGGAAGCAGGCTTCGACACTCACTGTAACTTTGGGTTCAACTCGATAGAGAAGATTGGGCCTGAAATCCATAAAGGAACCTACCATGACGGCGATTTCTTCCTCATCGGCTCCGACGGTTTCTGGCATCACCTCGAAAATAGATGGAATTGGGACGATCTTCTGCAGAACACCCGTGACATTAAGAAAACGTGCTTAACTGAAATGGCTCACTATTTCCGTGGCTCAAAGAAGAAACGACGATGACAGCCGCACTGCGGCTGCCGAGAAAGAACACCGAGCGGCATGAGAGGTAAACATCAGCAACACGTAAACTAAAAGGTTCAGCCGCCCATACGGCGGGCGTACACCCACAAAAGAGGTGATGCCCCGAACGTGCGAATAAGAATCTCCAAGGTTACTTGTCTCGACGGCTCCTCAGGTAAGGGAAGCTGCACGTCTGCTATTGTGGAGGATGGACGAGCTCACCAGAGATAACGTCAGATATGTGGTGAAGCAGGCTCTTTCACTCCGCGCTTTTTGAGAACGCTGTTCCCCTGCTGATTACGCGCGCCTGAAGGAAGAGCATAAAAGAGGTTCGCCTGAAGCCACACTGATGCAGACTCTTCGATTATCCCAAACATCCCAACGTGTATCGGTACCCGCACTAATGAGACTGAGAAGACCTCTTACATTCTCATGCTCACATTGAGGGTGTGTCCTCGATGAGATGTGTGAGCGCACCCCAAGCTGAGTGTCTCACTGCGAAAAGGCTGTTTCGACAAAGAAAATAGCTGACGCGGTTGCATTAGCTCCATCGCCAACGGTATCTGCCACGCGATCTTGAGCCGAGACTGTTATTATCTCCAAAGGAAGTCCCGTCAGGAGCCTTTCGTTATCGATTCGGTATATCCGGCAACATGGGTGCGACCGATTACTGGCTGCGTGCACTGTGAGTTGATTATGATGCTCACCAGATGCAGCGGAATGAGCATCGGCAAAGTGCTTTACCCTCACCCCGCAGTACGATATTTTTCGCGCTTGCGCGGCATTGGCTTTTTCACGCTCACGTATTAAGCGCTGCTCAGTCAACCATTAACGTGTGGTCTTTTGACGTTTTCACCTGTGAACCATGAAACCACGGCACCCCGTGAGGTGACTCTCGGCTTCACCAGCAGGTGAGCTATGAAGAAGGGTGGGCTGTGTTTCAATCAGCAGCGGTAACCCGCAGTATATTCAGCGATCGCACCTTCCACAAACGTTCCACCCGCGAGGTGGTGGGCGGTCTAGGTGGGATGGGCGTCAGGATGAGATATACGTGGTCACAAGAAGCTACTTTCCAGGGATCACTCGCCTACCAGCTGCACCAACTCGAGACACAGGTGAGCTAGAGTGTATGTCCGGACTGTGGAGATGGTGCGGCCACGGGCTTCGAGGTGCTAGGTGCCGCGCGCCTCCACGAAAACCTCATGTGGGATGGCGCGCCGACCTGCCACGAGAAAAAGACCTCATCTACCGGGAAGAAGCGCTCGCAGATCCAACAAGAAATTTGAGCACACCGCGAATACTATGCCGCGCTTGGAGCCTCAGCAGTTCTACCGGCTGGCGTTTCAGGCATCATTCTGAACGGTCCTACGCACTACTCGCTGTTTCAGCGGGACAGAGTGCGTTATCGGGCGGGCGACGCACTCAACCTGGATGGGCGGTACAGGACGGCTCGATCTCTTAGTAGACCTCGCAGCATGAGTTTCGTGGGTGGCGAATACGCCCAGAAGCAGGCAAAGGCTGCTCGGTGTTGCCGCGTTATGCGCTTCTGCTGGGATAGGGTCTATACTGGTGGGAGTTCATTGCGCAGCAGAACGAGAACAACCAGCAAAGCATGTACAAATAGCCCAGACCCAGCGAACAAAGCGGAAAATCTCCGCGAGCGTGGACGATTGTATGGCTGCTCGTAGATAGCTGCCTCCCACAGCTAAACCCAGCGATATTTAGGCCTCGGTGACTTATCGCGTCTGATGGGTCAGGTCACGAAGAATGAGGAAAGACCCAGCTGGTGAACGCGGTTTCCAGCGGGAAAGAGACCCAGCGAAAGAAGAAGGGTGCAGGGCGCCCGCCTTCGGCATCGGCAAACTGCATTTGCTCTGCTATTCCACTTGGGAAAGCTTGATGACGGACCTGCGGACTGAAGGTCGGATGGTGCGCTCCGCTTGGTTCAGCAGCGAAGACGCTACGTTTCGACCCTGACGTGCGGCAACAGCATTACGGTGCATCTGCTGAGTTCTGAAGACGGTATGGGCACCTGCGGTGCAGGAAGGCTGCACCGACAAACCGATTTTCCGTGCCTACCGATGATCTGCGTGATGGTGGCCTCAACCTGCCCGCGACAGGAAGAGTGACCTCTACGCGGCGCGTGTTGACCTCGATCACCTCTATGCGCATCACTCCGCATTCTGATGGTGTCCCGAAGAGATGTGATCGGGCACGCATCGATGATTGAGGCGTATATCGCCGGGCTCAAAGCCTTCGGTGGAAGCAGGAGGAGCTGTATGGGTTGCATAGTCCGCAAACTCCCGCGATGCAGGATGCTATTAAGGACAGGGTACGAAGTAAGAGGGCTGCGCATGAATGATTGTTGTCCACCATCCCTCCGTGCCAGGTGCGCTTTGATCATCTAGCCGTCGCGCTTTCGTTGTCTAGGACCTGTCAGCACGTTCCTTTTCATTCGGCGTCTACGGCGGCAGCAAATTCAAACGGATATCGCCTGTGTTTTGTTGGGGCGCGGCAGAGCACATCACCTGCTGAACGGCATATGGAACGCGGTCAACACAACAACGACGACCGCCGCCACCGTCTGAAGGTACTGGGTGGCGAGTGCGTCGGAGCATGAGATCATCGAGCGATCCCTGTTTGAGGTGGACTTGGCCTTCCGAGGAGGAAGACACCGGAAATACTGTTGGTGTTGCCCGCGCTCATTGGTGATGGATGAGCAGAACGGTCCAATATCAATGCTCGAAAAACCACACATAATAGGCGCGATGAAGAAACGAAACATCCTAATCTAAATTGGAGTAACTATGTTTCACTAAGAAAGTGGCTGCTGCCGCTGCTGTCGTACTGTGGCGACAGGCAAGCCAAGGCATGCTGACGATAAGAACCTGATCAGGGGAATGGGCCAGCGGCAACCCAAGCACCGAAGCAGACCAACGATAAGAACGACAAGAACGACA
>BNJU01004715.1_pt1 | contig 74665 bp, 124 predicted proteins | sample 8539281 | NCBI WGS metagenome assembly BNJU01 (sample SAMD00202456, study PRJDB9452) | human saliva metagenome | isolation source: human saliva | place: Japan
ACCAAGAAAAAGGTCAAAGTGCTTTGAAATAGGGAATATATTTTATAAATTTCTTTCAGGTTGAAATAGTTTTTAAAAAGCAATCGTTATTTATAGTTCGATTGCTTTTTAGTATCTAAAATATGATAAAATAGAAGGATAATACATTAATTAAGGAAAGTAAAAATGGCAAGTAAAAGAAAATGCAGAGCGTAAGGAGCTTCACCGTAAAATTTGGGCGATTGCAGACGATGTTCGTGGAGCTGTAGACGGTTGGGATTTCAAGCAGTACATACTTGGAATCCTATTCTATCGCTTTATTTCTGAGCATATGGCTGACTATTTTGATCACGCTGAGCATGAAGCTGGAGATTTAGAATTCCGTTATGCCGATTTGAGTGATCAAGAAGCTGAGAAAGATTTTAAACCAGGGACAGTTGAGGATAAAGGTTTCTTTATTCTTCCTAGTCAACTATTTGAAAATGTGGTTAAGAACGCTTCACAAAATGAAAATTTAAACGAGGACTTAGCCAATATTTTCCAAGATATTGAGAAGTCAGCGATTGGATTCAAGTCTGAGGATGATATTAAAGGTTTGTTTGATAACTTGGACACACGAAGCAACATCCTTGGTGGAACTGTTCCAGAAAAAAATAAACGTCTTTCTGATATCCTCAATGGTATCAATAGTATTAACTTTGGGAACTTTGAGGAAAATGATATTGATGCCTTTGGGGATGCCTATGAGTTCTTGATTTCCAACTATGCCAGCAATGCTGGTAAAAGTGGTGGTGAATTCTTCACTCCTCAGACAGTTTCTAAATTACTTGCTCGTTTGGTGATGGTTGGTAAGGACAAGATTAACAAGGTTTACGACCCAACATGTGGCTCGGGTTCGCTCTTGCTCCAGATGAAAAAACAATACGAAGACCATATCTTGGAGGATGGTTTCTTTGGTCAAGAAATCAATATGACTAACTATAACTTGGCTCGTATGAATATGTTCTTACACAATATCAACTACAATAACTTTGATATTAAGCGAGGAGATACCCTTTTAAATCCTCAGCATTTGGATGAAAAACCTTTTGATGCTATTGTTTCAAACCCTCCACTCTCAGTCAAGTGGGTGGGAGATGGAGATCCCAACTCTCATAAATGATGACCGTTTTGCACCAGCTGGTAAACTAGCTCCTAAGTCAAAAGCTGACTTTGCTTTTATCATGCATAGTCTCAACCACTTGTCTAACAAAGGTCGAGCAGCCATTGTTTTGTTTCCCCAGGTATTTTTCTATCGTGGTGGTGCTGAGAAGACCATTCGTCAGTATCTAGTAGATAATAACTTTGTTGAAGCAGTGATTGCTCTGCCTGATAATCTCTTCTTTGGAACCTCTATCGCTACTACGATTTTAGTTTTAGCGAAGAATAAACTAGAAAATAAAACACTTTTTATCGATGCGAGCAAGGAGTTCAAAAAAGAGACCAATAACAATGTCTTGACGGATGACAATATCGACCATATCGTTGAGTTATTCACTAATTATCAAAGTGTTGACTATAAAGCAGCTCTTGTTGATAATGAGATGATTGGCTCAGAGCAAGACTACAATCTATCTGTCTCAACCTATGTCGAACCAGAAGATACACGTGAGAAGATTGATATTGATGAGCTCAATAAAGAAATCGCTGAGACTGTTGCCAAGATTGACCACTTGCGTGCAGAGATAGATAAGATTGTAGAGGAGCTTAGCCATGGCGAATGATGTGATTCTCTATAGAACTGATGACGGGGAGTCCTCTATTGAACTCCACTTAGATAATGGAACGGTCTGGCTGACCCAACAAGAACTAGCTGAGCTTTTTCAGACTTCCAAGCAAAACATTAGTAAACATATCAAGGCTATCTTTGAAGATGGTGAATTATCAGAAGAGGCAACTGTCAACCATAAGTTGACAGTTCAAAATGAGGGTAATAGAAGTGTTCAGCGAAATGTCGCCTACTATAATCTCGATATGATTTTGGCGATTGGTTATCGAGTTCGTTCTCCTCGTGGAATCCAGTTCAGACACTATGCTTCGACAGTCTTGAAAGAGTATCTGATCAAGGGCTTTGCTATGGATGATGAGCGTTTGAAAAACTTGGGTGGAGGATCTTACTTTAAAGAACTCCTGGAAAGAATCCGAGACATTCGCTCAAGTGAAAAAGTCTTTTACCGTCAGGTTTTAGATCTTTTTGCGACATCAAGTGACTACAATGCAAAATTCACCAGAGGCAAAGAAATTCTTTGCGACGGTTCAAAACAAGATGCATTATGCCATTCACCACAATACTGCGAGTGAACTTATCTATAACCGTGTTGATAGCGAAAAGGAGTTTATGGGCTTGACCACTTTTAAGGGAGACCTTCCTACTTTATCCGAAGCAAAAGTTGCCAAGAACTATCTGACAGAAAAGGAACTCCGTGGGCTTAATCAGCTTGTATCAGGATATCTAGACTTTGCTGAAAGACAGGCAGAGCGAGAAGAAGTCATGACCATGGCTGACTGGGTGGCTCACGTAGATCGTATCCTTCAGGCTACGGGGAAGACTTGCTAGCTAACAGTGGTTCCATCTCTCGTGAACAGATGAAGCAAAAGGTAGATAAGGAATATAAGAGCTACCAAGCCAAGACCCTCAGTCAAGTTGAAAAAGATTACCTCAAGGAAATCAAAAGTATTGAAAATCTAGCCAAGGAAGGAGGTAACTGATGAACATCCTAGAAGAAATCCAGAACTGTCCCGTTGAGTGGAAAGAGTTGGGGAAGTGTGTGAAATTGTCAGAGGGTTAGAATAACTGAAAGAACTTCTAGAAGAAGGGTATCCCGTCGTTAGCGGTGGCACTAGTTTTATGGGATACACTGATGAGTATAATAGAGAAAAAAATACGATAACAATTGCTCAGTATGGAACAGCAGGGTACGTTAATTGGCAAACGGAAAAGTTTTGGGCGAATGATGTCTGTTTTTCAGTTTACCCAAAAGAATCTATTTTGAATAAATATTTGTATTATTTTTAAAAATAAACAAGATTATTTATACGAAAATATCAAATAGAACAGCAGTGCCCTATTCAATTTCAAAAGAAAAATTTTAAGAATTAAAATTCCTATTCTTCCTCTAGAAATTCAAGAAAAACCGTGCAAATACTTGACAAATTCACCGATTATGTTACAGAATTGACCTCAGAATTGACCTCAGAAATTGACCTCACGTAAAAAGCAATATTCTTATTATCGAGATAAACTATTATCTTTTGAGGATGAAGTTTATCAGGTTGAGTGGAAGAAGTTGAACGAATGTCTAAAAAAAGGAAAAGGAACTAAAATTACAGCTAGTCAGATGAAATTACTTCACAAAGATGGTGCGCCAATCCGTATCTTTGCAGGAGGAAAGACTTACGCTGATGTGAACTATGGAGATATTCCCGATAAAGATATTCATACTGAAGAGGCAATTGTTGTAAAAATCTCGTGGAATTATTGATTTTGAATACTGCACAGAACCATTTAGTTTTAAAAATGAATTTTTGGTCATACAGTTCAGACAATGAAAATATCAATTTAAGATACATTTATCATTACTTAGTTCATAATAAAGAACATTTTCAAAACATCGCTAATAATATGCAGATGCCACAAATTTCTAGTAATGATACTGAAAAATTCAAAAATCCCAGTTCCATCTCTCGAGATACAATCTCGTATTGTTCAAGTTCTAGACAACTTCGATATGGTTTGTAATGACCTAAATATAGGACTGCCCAGGAGATTGAACTACGTCAAAAAAACAGTATGAATATTTTTAGAGAAAAACTCTTGACATTCGTCGCCGAAGGCGAGTACACTGAGAGTAGAGAGTAGAGTAGAGGTGGGACAACTCTGCAATTATCAAACTTTTACAGTGGGTATTTGGTCCAATTCGAGTGAAGGTGGGACAAGTTGTCAATTTACAACGTGGGAAACGACTTGTTAGAAATCAGCTAACTACTTCAGGGAAATTTTCTAGTTTATCAAAAACAGTTTGACGCCTTTTAGGATATTATACTGAATCAAACAGAGTGAAAAAAATACTAGCTTTGTAATTTGTGCAGGGGCGGCTGGTGAAATTGGATATAGCGATAGGGATTTTTGGGCAGCAGATGATGTATACACATTAGAGACATCAGATAATATTATTGATAAATTTATGTATTATGTCTTGTTAAGTAAGCAAGATAGACTCAAATCACAAGTTCGAAAGGCTAGTATTCCGAGATTATCTAAGGATGCTATTGATAAAGTAACGTTCTACTTACCATCTCTTGCTGGACAAAAAGAATTGTCTCCATTCTTGATAATTTCAACACTTTAACAGATTCTCTTTCTGAAGGCCTTCCAAAAGAGATAGAACTAAGACAGAAACAGTATGAATATTGGAGAAATCAATTACTCAATTTTTAATGAATAAGGAAAAAGTGAATTATGGCGGATGATAAAGTATTTAATACATTGGAAGATATTGCAGACGAACTAATCTCAAGTGATAAGAAGGTGCATTTAATTTATGCTTTTTAATGCTACAGGAAAACGAGGCTATCTACAATTTTAAAGGATAAATTAAATATCTCGGAAAAATGATGAAGAGTCCAAAAGTAAAGAAAATACTTTATTTTAACGCTTTCACAGAAGATCTTTTTACTTGGGAAAATGATTTAGAAAATGATGAAGATCGTTACCTCAAATATGATAAGCGTACTTTTTGGTAAGTTTTTAGAAGAACAGCAACAATTTGAACAAGTTATTATCAACTTTCAAAAGTATGTCCATAACCTCATAGTTCCAAGTTTCGAGGATATTGAGAGACAGGTTAATGATAGTTCGAGATTCCCAATTTTTGATATTATTGGAGACCAGCGTGTTCCAAAGATTGGTGAGTGATTTTTAAGGGAATTCGCTTTTACTTTTAGATGGTGATACAGTCAAAATTTCTAGAGGTGAGAGAGGATATTTGTTTGGTCTATATTCCTAACTCTTTTTGGAACTCATTATTGAGGAGTTAAGCGATCCAGATATTGACTCTGATTTTTCAGGACTTTAAGTATATTTATATTGACGATCCAATTTCTTCGTTAGATGATAACAATACTATTGATTCCGCTATTTTTTTAAAGGAAATTATTGCTAAATCTAAACGCACTGATTTGAAAGTTTATTATTTCTTCTCACCAACCACTTTTTTTATAATGTTTTTGTACAATGAAATACGGTTTGACAGAAAAATACCAAATAAAAAGTCCTTTTATGTTATGAAAAAAAGAAGTTGATAAGGAGGACAAAGTCAGATATATTTTAACTGACGTTGAGAAAGATTCTCCCTTCGGATACCACCTAAAGGTGAGAGAAGTGCTACGTAAAGCTGTAGACAGTGGACAAGTAGAAAAAAATTTCATTATGCTTTGTTTAGAAATCTGTCAGAGAAAACAGCCACATTTTTAGGCTATAGTAGATGGGAAGATGTTTTTATTAGGATTAGAGGTGGCTGGTGAGGAGATTACCAAAGAAAATTTAGAACCATATGCTCAAAGGTTTGATTTATTCACTCATAATCGTCAATCGGACTTGGAGTTTAGAGAATTGCTAGAAAGAGAAAAATACCTTAATAGATTTATTCAATAGTTTTGAGAAAAAAATATAAATTTAACCCAAAAGAGGAAAATGAAAATGGTTGATTATTCAAAAATACATGAAGTAATTGCGGAAACAAATGAAGGGATTCTCTTGGCTGAGTATCAACCAGAGTATCGCACGGATAGAGAATATCAGTCAGAGGCTGATTTAGAAAATCAGTTGATTTCTGATTTGGTGAATCATCTCAACTATGAACGCTTAAATATTCATACACCTGAAGAGCTCTTAGCAAATGCCAAGGTGCAAATAGAAAAACTCAATAAGGTGACCTTTACGAATGCTGAGTGGGATCGCTTTGTAGTAGAGTATCTGGATTGTCCCAATGAAGGGTTAGTTGAAAAAACTAGAAAAATCCAAGAGAATTATATCTATGATTTTGTCTTCGATGATGGACGAATAAAAAATATTTTCATCCTTGATAAGAAAAATATTCATAACAACAGCATGCAGGTCATTAACCAAGTGACTCAAGTAGGCAGTCATACTAACCGTTATGATGTCACTATTTTAGTCAATGGTCTACCTCTAGTTCAGATTGAATTAAAGAAGCGAGGGGGAAGTCTTAAAGAAGCTTTTGAACAAATCCATAGATATAGCAAGGAGAGTTTCAATAGCGAAAATTCTTTATACAAATACATTCAAATTTTTGTTATTTCAAATGGAACCTATACACGCTATTTTGCAAATACAACAGCTCAGAATAAAAATCATTATGAATTCACCTGTGAATGGGCAGACCGTAAAAATAAAACCATTCACGATTTAGAAGACTTTACTGTCACTTTCTTGAGTAAGCGAGTCCTCTTGGAAGTCTTGACCAAGTATTGTGTCTTTGATGCGGATAATACCTTACTCATCATGCGCCCTTATCAGATAGCAGCAACGGAGAGTATTTTACGAAAGATTCATTCCACGAATGAAATGAAGAATTTCGGTACGATTAATGCCTGTGGTTATATCTGGCATACGACGGGTTCCGGAAAAACTTTGACCAGCTTTAAGACCGCTCGTTTAGCAACAGAGTTGGACTATATTGACAAAGTGATTTTTGTGGTTGATAGAAAAGATTTAGACTATCAAACCATGAAGGAATATCAAAAATTCCAACCAAATTCAGTCAACGGTAGTAACAATACAAAAGAACTCCAACGTAGTATTGAAGAAAATGATGATCGAATTGTTGTCACAACGATTCAAAAGTTAAATAAATTCATCACTGCGAATCCAAACCATGAAATCTATAGCAAAAAATGTGTTCTAATCTTTGATGAATGTCACCGTTCCCAGTTTGGAAAGGCTCAAAAACGTATTAAAAAAGCCTTTAAGCAGTATGCTTTATTTGGATTTACAGGGACCCCGATTTTTCCAGAAAATAGCTTGACGGGAGAAACAACACAAGAGGTTTTTGGAGAGCAACTTCATAACTACGTTATTACAGATGCTATTCGAGATAAAAAAGTGTTGAAGTTCAAGGTTGATTACAACTATATCAAGCCTGAAATCAATAAGTATAGAGAAGCGGAAAAGGCAGTCGGCCGAGAGCTTGATGAAAAGAAACTCAAAAAGATGGAGAAAGGAACTCCTTTTGCATCCTGAACGGATTGCAACCATCACAGAGTACCTGTTGAGAGTCTATAACGACAAGACGCACCGAAATCAACACTACACTCACAAACAAAAACAACTGTCTGGATTTAATGCCATGCTGGCTGTACAAAGTATTGAAGCTGCGAAATTATACTATGAAGAACTTCAGCGACAACAAGCAGCATTACCAGAAGCTAAGCGTTTGAAGGTCGCGACTATCTTTAGCTTTGCGCCTAACGAAGAACAGTCAGCTTATGGAGAGATTCAAGATGAAGAGCTAGACCCTCAAGATACAGCCATGCCTCTTTCATCTAAAGAGTTTCTGGCTAAGGCAATCTACGACTATAATCAAATGTTCAAGACCAACTTTTCGACTGATGGGAAAGAGTTTCAAAATTACTATCGTGACCTTTCAAAACGAGTTAAGTCCAAGGAAGTGGATTTGCTGATTGTAGTGGGAATGTTCTTGACAGGTTTTTGATGCGCCGACCATGAATACTCTCTTTGTCGATAAAAACTTACGTTATCATGGTTTGATTCAGGCTTTTTCTAGAACCAATCGTATTTTTAACAAAGTTAAACCATTTGGGAATATCGTATGTTTCCGTGATTTAGAAAAAGCTACTCAAGAAGCTATAAAAACCTTTGGGGATACCAATAAGCTTGAAATTATCTTAGAAAAAAGTTTTAGCGAATACATGGACGGTTTCGTGGATCAGGTAACGGGTATTAAGGTCAAAGGTTATACAGAAGTCTGTCAAGAAATTCTGGAAAGATTCCCTAATCCACAAGAAATTGAGACAGAACATGATAAAAAGAATTTGTTAAGTTATTTGGTGAGTTTCTGAAGCTTGATAACGTGCTCCGAAATTATGATGAGTTTCAGGAAATCGACAAGCCTATTTCGGAAGGTTATCTCCAAGATTTAAGAAGTTCTTACGTGGAAATTCGAGATGAATTCTTAAACCTTAAAAACTATGAAAGAACGAAAGACATAGGTGTTGACCTTTCAGATATTGAATTTGAGATTGAACTCTTAAAAACTGACGAGATTAATCTGGACTATATCCTCGCATTAATTGTCGAAAAATCGAAGAACTCTGAGTCTAAGGAAGCAATGAAAGCTGAAGTTAGCCGTGTTATTCGGTCAAGTATTGATATTCGTGCTAAGGAAGAGTTGGTGATTGGATTTATCAATGATACTGATTTAGCGAGTCTGAAAGACCATGATGAGATTATCAACGCTTTCTATGCTTATGGTAAAGAACGTAAAAGCAGTCGCTATTCGTGAATTAGCAGAATCTGAAAATCTTGTTAAAGATTATCAATTATTCATTGATAGATCTATTCAACGTGGTTATGCTGAGAATAGTGGAGCTGATCTGGATTCGATTATTCCACCGACTTCTCGTGAGACAAGGAGCTCGTGAACGTAAGAAACAAGAAGTTTTACATCAGATTCAAACATTAGTAGAGATTTATTCAGGAATTTAGTAAAGTGGGACGTTAGATTCATCTAAAAATCAATTCGCTTATTTTTGCTTATTTTATAGAAATAACTTTGTTTCCGTATTTCCTGGGAACTAGTAGAAAGTTAGGAGAAATATGGAAAACAACAACCAACGTGCCCTTTGTCAGCAACTCTGGGCGGAAAATAAATACCTTGTTTTGAGCCATTCCAGCAATATTTACAAGGACATTCGCCAGTATCTCAAGCAAGAAGTGGTGGAGCTGAGTCAGGTTCAAGAGATGATTGACCGTGCCTGCCAGATTCCAGAACACAGGGGTCAGGTTTGCAATGCCTTTCAGCATATTTGGGGCTATTTTAAAAAGCAAGCCAGCCCTGATGAGCGCAAAAGACTATATGCTCTTGCTGGATCGCTATCGCTTTTGGTCAGGCTTCTAAGCAAGACTTGATTGCTAGGACTAGAGATTTGCTTGAACGTTACCCAAATGCTTATCTGCAAGATTCGACCTTGTTGAAAGGAGACTCCCATGAGACTTTGGCATGAGGCTTTGATTTCACAACTTCCCCGTCCTCAGCTCTTGGGGCAGCATCGAGAGTGCTGCGCCCTTCGTGGCAATGGCTGGGGCAGAAAGCATGCGACGGTTGACTATGTCTTTACCCACTCGCCCTATCGTCTCTATGCCTATCATCGTTTGATCATGGAGGAGATGGCTGACCGTGGCTACAATGTCAGTCCAGAGTGGCTGGATAAGAACTACCGTGGTAAGACCTGCCCGCCTTATGAAGACTCAGCAGAGGAAAAGCTGAGAAGTCCTATCTATAGTGAACATGACGCTACCTACTATGAGGAGTGTCTGGCTAATCTCCGTGACAAGGGGGTCGAGCTTGAGTGATAGTTATAGTACCTCAATTTTATAATTATGAAGGATTATGGTTTTTTAAATTAAGGGGGAACGAAGTGAGCTTTTATAGGATATTTCCCGCTATAGTGGTATTCTAGATAATAATTTTATTATTATCTAGAACGGGATTTTTGAGACACTATGGCTCAAAAAAATTAGGGATGAAAATTACGAAGTAATTTGCTCCCGTCCGCACTTTCTGAGGGAAATATCAAATTACAAAATAAAAATCAACCTATAGTCTTTTTCTAATAGCAAGCCATAGTCAGCTGTCAGTACACTATTGTTTTGCGAAGAACATAGCAACCTTAAAAGGCTATCAATCCATACCTATCAAAAGGATTTGAGGGAATTTTCTCCAAATCTTTTTTATTCTTTTGAAAAAATGATATAGTTTCAAACTATATCAAAGCCTAATTTTTACAATTATACAGACGCTTTCTTTTTCTGTTAAGATAGTTTTCAACAACAATTTTTGGAGGACAAAACATGTCAACTACAATTATCGGTTTCCCTCGTTTGGGTGAATTCCAGAATTAAAATTTACAACTGAAAAAAATACTTTAGAAAAGAAATCTCAGAAGAAGAACTCTTGGCTGCGGCTAAAGAATTGCGTGCAAAACACTGGAACATCGTCAAAGAAAAAGGCATCACTGAAATCCCATCAAATGACTTTTCTCACTATGACAACTTCCTTGATGCAGCTTTCCTTTTCAACGTGGTACCTGCTTCAGTTCAAAACTTGGACTTGTCTGACCTTGAACGCTACTTTGCTTTGGGACGTGGTTACCAAGGAGAAAAAGGGGATGTTCGTGCTCTTCCAATGAAGAAATGGTTCAACACCAACTACCACTACATCGTTCCTAAATTTGAAAAAGACACTCAAGTAAAATTGGCTGGTCACAAGATCTTTGATGAGTTCCAAGAAGCTAAAGAACTTGGTCTTAACACTCGTCCTGTCCTTGTCGGTCCATTCACTTTCCTTCAATTGTCAGACTTTGAAGAAGGTGTGAAAGCAGAAGATTTCGTGGATAGCTTAGTAGCCGCTTACCAAGATGTTTTTGCGAAATTGGCTGAACTTGGTGCAACTCGTATCCAACTCGATGAAGCTGCTCTTGTTAAAGATTTGACAGAAGAAGAAAAAGCCCTATTCTTGAACATCTACAACAAACTCTTGGCTGATAAAAAAGGTCTTGAAGTCTTGCTTCAAACTTACTTCGGTGACGTTCGTGACGTCTACGCTGACCTTGTGAAATTGCCAGTAGATGCGATTGGTCTTGACTTCGTTGAAGGTAAGAAAACTCTTGAACTTGTTAAAGGTGGCTTCCCAGCTGACAAGACTCTTTATGCAGGTATTGTCAATGGTAAGAACATCTGGCGCAACAACTACGAAAAGAGCTTGGCTATTCTTGAGCAAATCCCAGCTGAAAATATCGTTTTGACAAGCTCATGTTCACTTCTGCATGTGCCATTTACAACTGCTAACGAAGAATTTGAACCAGCTATCTTGAACCACTTTGCATTTGCAGTTGAAAAAAATTGGAAGAACTTCGTGACTTTGGATGCTATCCGCAACGGTCAAGGTGCAGAAGCTCTTGCAGCTAACAAAGAACTCTTTGCGACTGAACGTGTTGGGTGAAAATGCGGAACTTCGTGCTCGTATCACTGGATTGACTGACGCAGACTACACTCGTTTGCCAGCCTTTGCAGAACGTGAAGCAATCCAAGAAGAAGCTTTCAAACTTCCAGCTCTTCCAACAACAACTATCGGTTCATTCCCTCAAACTAAGGAAGTTCGTGCTAAAACGTTTGGCCTTCCGTAAGGGTGAATTGTCACAAGAAGAATACGATGCCTTCCTTGCTGAGACTATCGACGAATGGATCAAATGGCAAGAAGAAGTTGGATTTGACGTGCTTGTACACGGTGAATTCGAGCGTAATGACATGGTTGAGTACTTCGGTCAAAAACTTGTCAGGTTACCTCTTCTCTAAGAATGGTTGGGTACAATCATACGGTATGCGTGGGGTTAAACCACCAATCATCTGGGGTGATGTGACTCGTCTCAACCCTATCACTGTGAAATGGTCTAGCTACGCACAAAGCCGTACGGACAAACCTGTTAAAGGTATGTTGACTGGACCTGTTACTATCCTTAACTGGTCATTTCCCACGTGAAGACATCTCTATCAAAGGATTCTACTCTTCAAATCGCTCTTGCTATCAAGGATGAAGTTCTCGACCTTGAAGCTGCAGGCGTGAAAATCATCCAAATCGACGAGGCTGCTCTTCGTGAGAAATTGCCACTCCGTCGTAGCGACTGGTACGAAGATTACCTTGACTGGGCTATTCCAGCCTTCCGCTTTGGTACACTCAACAGTAGCACCAGATACACAAATCCACACTCACATGTGTTACTCAGAATTTACAGATATCATCCCAGCTATCGACAACTTGGATGCGGACGTTATCTCATTTGAAGCTAGCCGTTCAAACCTTGAAATCTTGGACGAACTCAAAGCGCAAAAACTTCCAAACAGAAGTTGGACCTGGGGTTTACGATATCCACTCACCTCGTGTGCCTAACGAAGGCGAAATCGACCACACCATCGAAGCTATCCTTGCGAAAGTACCAAGCAAGAAAGTTTGGATCAACCCTGACTGTGGTTTGAAAACACGTGGTATTCCAGAAACAAAAGAAAGCTTGATCCGCCTTGTAGAAGCTGCCAAAGCTGCGCGTGAGAAATTGTAAGAAAAGACAGTTCTCTCTACATGGTTGATCAGTAAAAAATCAACTAGAAAAAGGTTCATTACATATGTCGCGTCAAACACCGTCACTCTCATTTGAAGTTTTTCCTCCAAACCCAGCAGTAGGCAATGACAAAATTATTGCAGCTCTGAAAGACATGCAGGGCTTGGCACCACACTTCATCAGTGTGACTGCCAGTAATAATAAATTTAATATCAAAGAGACGACGGTTCGTTTGGCAGACTATATCCAAAATGACTTGGAGATTCCGACCATTGCTCACTTGCCAGCCATCTATTTGACTAAGGACAAGGTGGCTGAGACCATTGCAGATTTGGATAAAGTTGGGTGTTCAGAAAATCTTGGCTCTTCGTGGAGATATCATTCCTGATGTTGAGCCACAAAAGGATTTTCGTTATGCCACTGACTTGATTGAGTTTATCAATGAACAGGCACCGCATTTTGATATCATCGGAGCTTGTTACCCAGAAGGTCACCCTGATTCGCCAAAACCAAATCTCAGATATTCAAAATCTCAAGAAAAAAAGTAGATGCAGGCTGTTCAAGCCTTGTCACTCAGCTTTTCTTTGACAATGAGCGTTTCTACGATTTCCAAGACAAATGTACCTTGGCTGGGATTGATGTTCCGATTCATGCCGGTATCATGCCAATCCTCAATCGTAATCAAGCGCTTCGTCTCTTGAAGACTTGTGAGAATATCCATCTCCCACGTAAAGTTTAAGGCTATCTTGGACAAGTATGAGAATGACCCTGAGTCACTCAGGGCAGCAGGGCTTGCCTACGCTGTAGACCAAATCGTGGACTTGGTAACGCAAGACGTAGCAGGAGTACATCTCTACACCATGAACAACGCAGACACTGCTCAGTACATTCACCAAGCAACCCATGCCTTGTTCAATCACCAACCTTAAAAATAATCAAAAAGCAAACCATTCTTCTTTTCATAGTAGAATGGTTCCTTTTTATAGAAAAGACCGTACTTTTTTTAAGAAAAAAATATGATAAAATAGACTCTGTACGTACTTGATACAAAGATGAGGGATAAACGTGTTTAAGTGTCTTAAGGTATGCAAAAAGACTGCAACTCTAAAGAATGTCCAAAATATCATGAGTAGTTGAACACGGGCTACAACACTGTGGAAAAAGATAGATCCTCCTGAGTGCAGTCGCTCACGTCGTTAATCTCCTATTTTTCATGGAGTTGCTTAACGGCCCTTTAGTATCTTGATTTTTTGTAGGCAAGGCGTATAATTTTATCAATCCAAAGGGGATTACAAATGACAAAACAAGTGTTTCAAACGACTTTTTGCGGGTCGTGAGTTGATCGTAGAGACTGGTCAGGTTGCTAAGCAAAGCAAATGGCTCTGTTGTGGTACGTTACGGTGAGTCAACTGTCTTGACTGCTGCCGTTATGTCTAAGAAGATGGCAACTGGAGATTTCTTCCCACTTCAAGTCAACTACGAAGAAAAAAATGTATGCGGCTGGGAAGTTTCCTGGTGGCTTTATGAAACGTGAAGGACGTCCTTCAACAGATGCGACCTTTGACAGCGCGTTTGATTGACCGTCCAATCCGCCCTATGTTTGCGGAAGGTTTCCGTAACGAAGTACAAGTCATCAACACTGTGCTTTCTTACGATGAAAATGCATCTGCACCAATGGCAGCTATGTTTGGTTCATCATTGGCTTTGTCTATCTCAGACATTCCATTTGACGGACCAATCGCTGGGGTACAAGTAGGCTATGTTGATGGTCAAATCATCATCAACCCAACTCAAGAACAAGCTGAGCAATCGCTTCTTGAATTGACAGTAGCTGGTACTAAGCATGCTATCAACATGGTAGAATCTGGTGCCAAAAGAATTGTCAGAAGAAATCATGTTGGAAGCTCTTCTTAAAAGGACATGAAGCTGTTAAAGAATTGATTGCCTTCCAAGAAGAAATCGTTGCGGCAGTCGGTAAAGAAAAAAAGCAGAAGTAGAATTGCTTCATGTGGATGCTGACTTGCAAGCTGAAATCATCGCAGCCTACAACAGCGATCTTCAAAAAGCTGTTCAAGTTGAAGAAAAATTGGCGCGTGAAGCTGCAACTCAAGCAGTGAAAGACCAAGTCACAGCAGTTTACGAAGAAAAATATGCAGACCACGAAGAATTTGACCGTATCATGCGTGATGTAGCTGAAATCTTGGAACAAATGGAACACGCAGAAGTGCGCCGTTTGATCACAGAAGACAAGGTTCGTCCTGACGGCCGTAAGGTCGATGAAATCCGTCCTTTGGATGCAGTAGTCGACTACCTTCCCTCGTGTGCACGGTTCAGGTCTCTTTCACGCGTGGACAAACTCAGGCTCTTTCTATCTTGACCTTTGGCGCCAATGGGTGAAACACAAATCATCGATGGTTTTGGATCCAGAGTACAAGAAACGCTTTCATGCACCACTATAACTTCCCTCAATACTCTGTTGGGGAAACTGGACGTTACAGTGCACCTGGTCGTCGTGAAATTGGTCACGGTGCTCTTGGTGAGCGTGCTCTTGCGCAAGTATTGCCAAGCTTTGGAAGAATTCCCATATGCGATCCGTTAGTAGCAGAAGTCTTGGAATCAAACGGTTCTTCATCTCAAGCATCTATCTGTGCCGGGAACTCTTGCCCTTATGGCTGGTGGTGTGCCAATCAAGGCTCCCAGTAGCAGGGATTGCTATGGGACTTATCTCAGATGGGAACAACTACACCGTATTGACAGATATCCAAGGTTTGGAAGACCACTTTGGAGACATGGACTTCAAGGTTGCAGGTACTCGTGACGGGATTACAGCCCTTCAGATGGATATCAAGATCCAAGGGATCACTGCAGAAATCTTGACGGAAGCTCTTGCCCAAGCCAAGAAAGCTCGTTTTGAAATCCTTGACGTGATTGAAGCAACGATTCCAGAAGTTCGTCCAGAATTGGCTCCAACTGCTCCGAAAATTGATACTATCAAGATTGATGTTGACAAGATCAAGATTGTTATCGGTAAGGGTGGAGAAACCATTGATAAGATTATCGCTGAAACAGGCGTTAAGATTGATATCGACGAAGAAGGTAAACGTGTCTATCTACTCTAGCGACCAAGATGCCATCAACCGCGCTAAAGAAATCATTGCTGGTTTGGTTCGTGAAGCGAAAGTGGACGAAGTCTACCATGCCAAAGTGGTGCGTATCGAGAAATTTGGTGCCTTTGTCAACCTCTTTGACAAGACAGATGCCCTCGTACACATCTCTGAAATGGCTTGGACACGTACCAATAATGTAGAAGATTTAGTTCAAATTGGTGATTTTGTCGATGTGAAGATTATCAAGATCGATGAAAAAGGTCGTGTAGATGCTTCTATGAAGGCACTCTTGCCACGTCCGCCAAAACCCTGAACGTTCAGAAGAAAAAAAGGTGAAAAGGGTCATCGCCATGGCGATCGTCCTCGTCACCATCACAAGGACCACAAACCAAAGAAAGAATTTACTGAAACACCAAAAGACTCAGAATAAGAAAGGAGAAATGTATGGGATGGTGGCGTGAAACCATTGATATCGTAAAAGAAAAATGATCCAGCGGCTCGCACCACTTTGGAAGTTCTTTCTGACCTATCCTGGTGTGAAAGCCTTGGCTGCTCACCGTCTCTCTCATTTTCTCTGGGAACATGGCTTTAAGCTTTTAGCTCGTATGCACAGCCAGTTTTGGCGTTTTTGGACACAGATAGAGATTCACCCAGGAGCTCAGATTGAATCAGGCGTCTTCATTGACCACGGGGCGGGTCTGGTGATTGGGGAGACAGCGATTGTTGAGAAGGGTGTCCTTCTTTACCATGGTGTCACTCTCGGTGGTACAGGTAAGGATGTTGGCAAACGACATCCAACCGTGCGTAAGGGAGCTCTCATATCAGCTCATGCCCAAGTGATCGGACCTGTAGAAATCGGTGAAAATGCTAAAGTCGGTGCTGCAGCGGTCGTTGTAGCAGATGTTCCTAGCGATGTGACGGTTGTCGGTATTCCTGCCAAGATTGTCAGAGTGCATGGACAAAAGGATGAACCAACCATCAATGAAGTCGAAGAAAAGCGTGAGTACTACGTCAATAAACTCGAGCAAGCGAGAGAAGCCAGCCACAGGTCGTCTGGTTTGTAAGCTTATTGTAAGACACAGAAAGGAGTCAGTGAGTGATTAAAATCTATGACACCATGTCTCGTGATTTGCGAGATTTTGTCCCAATCGAGGACGGCAAGGTCAAGATGTATGTCTGTGGGCCAACTGTATACAACTACATCCACGTGGGGAATGCCCGCTCAACAGTAGCCTTTTGACACGATTCGTCGCTACTTTTGAATACCGTGGCTATGAAGTAGCCTACATTTCCAACTTCACGGATGTGGATGATAAGATTATCAACCGTGCCAAGGAAGAAGGTATCACACCTCAAGAAGTAGCGGATAAGTACATCGCTGCCTTCCGTGAAGACGTGACGGCTCTTGGTGTTAAGCCTGCGACTCGCAATCCGCGTGTAGTGGAGTTTATGGCTGATATCATCCGCTTTGTCTCTGACCTGATTGAAAAAGGCTATGCCTATGAGAGTCAAGGGGATGTCTATTTCCGTGTGGAAAAATCCCACAACTATGCTAAGTTAGCCAATAAAACCCTAGAAGACTTGGAGTTAGGAGCTTCAGGTCGCACCGATGAAGAAACGGCTCGCAAGGAAAATCCTGTAGACTTTTGCTCTCTGGAAAGCTGCCAAACCAGGTGAGATTTCTTGGGACAGTCCTTGGGGGACCTGGTCGTCCGGGATGGCACATCGAGTGTTCGGTTATGTCAACGGAGATTTTTGGGTGATACCATCGATATTCACGGTGGTGGAGCTGACCTTGAGTTTCCACACCACACTAACGAAATTGCCCAGTCAGAAGCCAAGACAGGTAAGACCTTTGCTAACTACTGGATGCACAATGGTTTTGTCAACATTGACAATGTCAAGATGTCCAAGTCTTTGGGTAACTTTATTACGGTACACGATGCCCTCGAAACGATCGACGGTCAAGTATTGCGTTTCTTCTTTGCGACTCAGCATTACCGCAAACCTATCAACTTTACGGAAAAGGCCGTGCGTGATGCTGAGACTAATCTCAAGTATCTGAAGAACACTTATGAGCAACCATTTACTGGAACTGTAGATGCGGGGGAGTTGCAAGCTTTTAAAGATAAATTCGTTACGCAATGGATGAGGATTTCAATACAGCAAATGGGATCACAGTCGTCTTTGAAATGGCCAAGTGGATCAATTCAGGCAACTATGATGCAGCGGTTAAAGGAAAGCTCTTACGGCTATGTTAGAGGTCTTTGGTATTGTCTTTGTTGAGGAAGTTTTGGATGAAGAAATCGAAAGCCTTTGATTCAAAAAAACGTCAAGAAGCGCGTGCCAATCGTGATTTTGCGACAGCTGACCAAATCCGTGACCAACTAGGCTGCTCAAGGGAATTAAGCTACTGGATACCAAGGATGGAGTGAGGTGGACACGTGATTGATGTCAATCTCATTAACGGGATTGCGCTAGCCTTTTGAAGGAGATGCAGTGTATTCTATGTATATTCGCCGTCACCTCATCCTAAAAGGCATGACCAAGCCCAATAAACTCCACCAAGAGGCGACCAAGTATGTATCAGCCAAGGCTCAGGCACGCTTGATTTCCCTTATGTTGGAAGGAGAAGTCCTAACGGAAAAGGAAGAAGAAATCTATAAACGTGGGTCGCAATACCAATAGTCATACCAAGGCCAAAGAACGCAGATGTAGTGACCTACCGTATGTCTACAGCTTTTGAAGCAGTCATGGGTTATCTTCATATGACCGAAAATGTGGAGCGCCTAGAAACCTTGATTTCTTGGTGTATCCAAAAAGTGGAGGGCTAGGAAATGATTGCAAAAGAATTACTAGATTGGTTTCCACAAGCTCAAATCGTAGACCAGCCAATTGATAAGGAAGGTTTTCTTACGCTACCAGTTTCCTCGCAACAGTGGATTTTACTGGAGGAAGTTGGACTCAGTGAACGTGAGAAACAGTTGGTAGCTCTCTTAACCCAGCAGGAACAAACCATCTCTTTAAATCCCTTGGTATAGTTATTTGATTGAGGGCAAGGGACAAGCACCGCAAAGTTTTAAAAAGCTACAAGTTGTCTATTGTCACCTTTCTTATTACCAACAGGAAAACCTGACTTCTTGGTTGGATATGATGAGAACCCTCTTTCCTAATTGCGAGACAGTGCTTCAGGTGGGAGCTCAGGATTACCTATTTGTTCTCCAACAGGACAAATACACTTCTGTTCGCTCTATCTTAACAGATACCTTGGAAGCTGTAGAGTACGACTTTGGGGTTCGTCTATCCATTATGCTGGGGCAGGTCTGGTCGCAAACAGGAAATCAGAGTTTGACAGATCTCATCAAAGCAGAACGTGACTTGTTTAAAAACTGGTGGCGTCAAGGTCATCAAGGATTCCATACAGTTTTCTCAGCTCTACCTTTGGAGTATGGGTGAAAAAATGGTGGATCTTGGTTTGATAAAAGATTATCTCCACCAGATGATTTTTGGATCAGGATCAAATTCAGGAAATCATTCTCTCCTTATGGGAAAATAGTGCAGTTCTAACTAAAACAGCACAGCAACTCTATCTACACCGCAATTCTCTCCAATACAAGATTGATAAATGGGAAGAATTGACAGGGCTTCAGTTGAAAGAATTGACAGATTTGACCTTGTGTTATCAATTGATTTTACCAGATATTATTTAAAGTTTTGTGCAAGTTGCACAGAACTTTTTTATTTTTTTGGTCACCTTGCCATAGAAATGTAAAGCGTTTTTCATTTATAATAAAACTATCAAAAATTAAAAGGAGTTCACCGAAATGGTAGAATTAAATCTTAAAAACATTTACAAAAAATATCCAAACAGCGAACACTACTCAGTTGAAGACTTCAACTTGGACATCAAAGACAAAGAATTTATCGTTTTCGTAGGACCTTCAGGATGTGGTAAATCAACTACTCTCCGTATGATTGCAGGTCTTGAAGACATCACAGAAGGTACTGCATCTATCGATGGCGTTGTTGTCAACGACGTAGCTCCAAAAGACCGTGACATCGCCATGGTATTCCAAAACTACGCTCTTTACCCACACATGACTGTATACGATAACATGGCTTTCGGTTTGAAATTGCGTAAATACAGCAAAGAAGACATCGACAAACGTGTACAAGAAGCAGCAGAAATTCTTGGTTTGAAAGAATTCTTGGATCGTAAACCAGCTGACCTTTCAGGTGGTCAACGTCAACGTGTTGCCATGGGTCGTGCGATCGTCCGTGATGCAAAAGTATTCTTGATGGACGAACCTTTGTCAAACTTGGATGCGAAACTTCGTGTATCCATGCGTGCTGAAATCGCTAAAATCCACCGTCGTATCGGAGCTACAACTATCTACGTAACTCACGACCAAACAGAAGCGATGACACTTGCAGACCGTATCGTTATCATGTCAGCAACTAAAAACCCTGCTGGTACTGGTACTATCGGACGTGTTGAACAAATCGGTACTCCTCAAGAAGTTTACAAAAACCCAGTTAACAAATTCGTAGCAGGATTCATCGGAAGCCCAGCTATGAACTTCATCAACGTAAAATTGATCGGTGACCACATCGTTGGTGACGCCTTTAACTTGAAAGTTCCAGAAGGTGCTTTGAAAGTTCTTCGCGATAAAGGTTACGAAGGTAAAGAATTGATCTTCGGTATCCGTCCAGAAGACGTGAACGCAGAACCTGCTTTCCTTGAAACATTCCCAGAATCAGTTGTGAAAGCAACTATCTCTGTATCAGAATTGCTTGGTTCAGAATCTCACCTATACTGCCAAGTTGGTAAAGATGAATTCGTTGCTAAGGTTGACGCACGTGACTACTTGCAAGCTGGTGCAACTGTGGAACTTGGATTTGACTTGAACAAAGCTCACTTCTTTGACGTAGAAACTGAAAAGACAGTTTACTAATACCTACTGACACTGTAGAGACTGATACGATATGTCTCAGTCTCTTTCATTTTAAGGAGACAAAACATGGAAAAAGACTGGTGGAAGGGGAAGGTCGCTTATCAGATCTACCCAAAAAGCTTTAAAGATAGCAATGGTGATGGCGTTGGGGATTTGAAAGGAATCACGAAGAAACTCGATTACCTTCAAAACTTAGGAATTGACATTCTCTGGTTATCGCCTATTTACAAGAGTCCGTTTATTGACCAGGGCTATGATATTTCAGACTACTATGCCATTGATCCTATTTTTGGAACTATGGAAGATATGGAGGAGCTAATTGCTGAAGGTAAGAAGCGGGGCATTTCTATCATTATGGACTTGGTGGTTAACCACTGCTCCAGTCATCACGAGTGGTTCCAAAAAGCTCTAGCGGATCCAGATGGCCCTTATGCGGACTACTTTTACTTCATCGAAAGTGACAAGGAACCCAACAACTGGGAAAGTTACTTTGGAGGCAGTGTCTGGGAACCAGTTCCTGGCACCAACAAATACTATCTCCATTCTTATCACAAGGATCAGCCAGACCTTAATTGGCAAAATCCTGTCTTGCGCGAAGAAATTTACAAGATGATCAACTGGTGGTTGGACAAGGGAATTGCGGGCTTTAGGATCGATGCTATTATCAATATCAAAAAAGATCTAGAATGGCGTTCGCTTCCGTCTGATCGCGAAAATGGCTTGGTCCCAGTACTGGAGTCTCTAGTGAATGCCCAATCGATTGAACCTTTCTTGCATGAGTTAAATGAGCGAACCTTCGCCAAGTACAATGCCTTCACAGTAGGGGAAGTGTTCAATGAAACCGACGAAGAGTTGCATTTCTTCATTGGAAAAGATGGCGTCTTCTTCCATCTTTGACTTCAAACAAACCTGCTTGGGGCAGGAAGGAAAAAGGCTGGTTTGACCATAGTCTTCCAACAGCAGATGAACTCAAGGAAAGTATTTTTCAAGCGCATGAGCGCGCGGATAGCATTGGGGTGCTCTCGACCATTATCGAGAATCACGACGAGCCTCGTGGGGTGTCCCACTATATTGCAGAAGGTCCAGTAAACGATACCAGTAAAAAAGCCCTGGGAACCATTCAGGTTTTGCGTAAAGGGAATTCCTTTTTATCTATCAAGGCCAAGAAATTGGGATGGAAAACCAAGTCTTTGAATCGGTGGAGGACTTTGATGATATCGCAACCATCAATGGCTACCACGTCGCGAAAGAAGCTGGTTTGAGCGAGGAAGAAGCCTTGGCCGCGATTGCCAACTACAGCCGGGACAATGCGCGGACACCCATGCAGTGGTCAGCAGAGCCAGGATTGGGCTTTAGCGATGGAACAGCCTGGTTGATCAGTCCCAAACCAAATGTTGCCATCAATGTGAAAGATCAGAAAAGGATCCAAATTCCATCTTGAATTACTATCGCCAGTTGACGGCCTTGTATCGCCATCCCCTTTATGGAAATACCATCCGATTTCGGAGATATGATCCCAGCGTATCGGGACCGTGAAAACATCATCGCCTTTGAACGCCGTGGGGACAAGCGTCTCTTGGTTGTCAGCAATTTCCAAAATCGCCAGGCCACCTTGGAGTTGCCAGCTCCGATTAAAACAGTCGTTTTAAATAATACAGCAGGATTATTCCAAGAAGGAGACCAAGTGCTAGAATTAGCTCCTTACCAAACGGTTGTGTTGGAATTGGTGGAATAAGGAGAAACTTTGCATCAGTGTTAGGATTTAATGTAGAATAGTATGTTCATTAAATATTCTGGAGAACATTATCAAAAGTTTTCTATACTTTAGAATCAGTCAAGTATAAACTGAAACTTTCCGCTGTGAGAAAAGTGTTTGAAACATTATTGTTTCAAACACTCGGGAGTTTTGAGACCTTAGGCTCAAAACTAAGTCATGGAACTTCGAAGAAGTTCGCTGACGTCCGTACTCACCTAAGGAAAGTTTTGAAAGATATTTTATCTCCAAAAAGAACCTTCGCGTCTGCGAAGGTTCTTTTCATGTCATCCAAGTCTAAACCTGGAACTTACTCAACTTCTTTCTTTTTCAAGAGGAGGAAGCCTCCGCTAACGGCTAATAAGAAGCCTGAAAGAATGAAGTGTGCGGTTGTGTCTTCTCCAGTTTGTGGCAATTGTGCCTTAGCTGGACTTTCTTGGAAGCTTTGTCCTACTTGGTAAGTCAAAGCTTGCACGCTTTCTCCATTTTCCACAGTTGTTTCTTTTTTTGTGGAAGGAGCACTTTAGGAGTCTCCTTCTTGGCCAAGATTGGCTGTGGATTGCTTGTTTGGTTATGAATTGGAACCACCACTTGATCTGGTTCTTTAGCTGGAACGTAATCCATCAAGCTTGCCAACTTGCTGCCAAAGATCGCATTGGTTACCCAGCGGAAGAAGTGGACAGGGTGTTGACGGTTGGTTGGATTTCCTGCATAGACAAAGAGTGGTTGTCCCATCAGTTCTCCAGAGATGGCCATGACTTTGTTAGCCAGAACATCGTTATGTGGCCACCAACCTGCAATATAATAATCGCTTGGAGCGATGCTCATCAAGGTCTTGAAATGCTCTGGAACCTTTTCAATCCAGTTTCCTGAGTTGGAGTAGAAGAGGGTATTCTTCTTGTATCCGCTGGTCAATGGATCCTGATCATCAATGATCGCTTTCATCAAGCCTTCGTAGTCACTACCGCCTTTTAGTTTTTCAGCGTCAAATCCTGTAAGAACTCCCAATTTTTCCAATTTTTGCATGGCTTCCCCACCAATGACAAGGGTTGGTTTCTTGCCAAAAATGGAAGCGTCAAAGCGATTGCTTTCCAAAATAACAACATCCGCTTCTTCTGGCGTATTGACGATTTGGAAGCCTAATTTTTCAAGGACCAAACTAGTATGAGCAGGCGCATCTACTCCAGCCCAATTATAGTGGTAGTTTGGAGAGTAGACCTTCATCGGTTTCAAGGTTGGGCCACTAGGCACCTTGTAGAGGGCATCACCATAAATGGCATAGTTTGGTAGGAGCGAAGCAAAGGTATCGCGGTCAACGATGTAGCCATCATCTGTTAGGTAGACAGATTTTCCTTGTGCAATAGCCTGGTTGACAGCTTTAACGGCACTGGCTGAGGTATTTGCGATCACATAGTAAGGAGCTTTTGGATCGATCTCAGAGGTACGAGTGGCGCGGGTGGTGGTGACTTCTCCTAATTTTCCGTTGAAAAGACCATCCGCAAAGACAGGTTCGGACTTGAACCCTCTCATATCTGGGAAGTTTACCAGCAACTCTGCGTACATAGCAGCCCAGGCAGATTCGTTGGAACCCTTGTAGAGAATGTGGTTAGCATAGCCACGTTTGGCTTGGGCCATGTCAATGACTAAGTCCCCTTTTTTATAGTTGCCAATATCTTCTTTGAGTTCCTTGACGAGGACACCATTGCGTTTGAAGTAGTCGATCATATTGAAGGCTTCTTGGGCATCGTTGTCTTTGTCGAGGCTCATTGGGATGACGTAGTAGTCTGGGAAGAATTTCGGACGACCATTTTTTTCACACGTCCAACGATTTCTCCATTTGGGCCGACCAGTTCATTTTCGGCTTTTGGATCTTCGGTATCCGTCCAGAAGACGTGAACGCAGAACCTGCTTTCCTTGAAACATTCCCAGAATCAGTTGTGAAAGCAACTATCTCTGTATCAGAATTGCTTGGTTCAGAATCTCACCCTATACTGCCAAGTTGGTAAAGATGAATTCGTTGCTAAGGTTGACGCACGTGACTACTTGCAAGCTGGTGCAACTGTGGAACTTGGATTTGACTTGAACAAAGCTCACTTCTTTGACGTAGAAACTGAAAAAGACAGTTTACTAAGATAGATTTGAATAAAAACAACACTGCTAGAGTTTTTTTCTAGTAGTGTTTTTTTATAAAGTTTCAGAAACTCGGATAGAAGGAGACTTTACTAGTTTTCTTATTGACTAAAAAGTGTTAAAATGGTAGGAAGAACTGGAGAGTATGCATGCCAAAAGAAGTAATTTATTCTGGCGATGAAGTCGTCGCTTTAACGCAACAATATTTATCGAAAGAAGATGTGGCTTTTGTACACAAGGCCTTGGTTTACGCTGTAGAATGTCATAGTGGGCAGTATCGTAAATCAGGTGAGCCTTACATCATCCACCCTATTCAGGTAGCAGGTATTTTAGCCAAGCTCAAGCTAGACGCTGTCACTGTTGCTTGTGGTTTTTTGCATGACGTGGTAGAGGACACAGATGCTACTTTGGATGACTTTAGAGCGCGAGTTTGGCCATGATGTTCGAGTGATTGTAGACGGTGTTACCAAGCTTGGTAAGGTCGAATACAAGTCTATAGAAGAGCAGTTGGCTGAGAATCACCGCAAGATGCTTATGGCCATGTCAGAGGATATTCGCGTTATCTTTGGTAAAACTCTCTGACCGCCTGCACAATATGCGTACCCTCACGCATCTTCGTAAGGACAAGCAAGAACGTATTTCCCGAGAAACCATGGAAATCTACGCACCACTTGCTCACCGTCTGGGGATTTCAAGTGTTAAGTGGGAACTAGAGGATCTTTCCTTCCGTTACCTCAATCCGACAGAGTTTTACAAGATAACTCACATGATGAAGGAGAAACGTCAAGAACGTGAAGCCTTGGTCGATGAAGTTGTGACAAAACTTGAGGAGTATTCATCTGAGCGCAATCTTACAGGAAAAAAATCTATGGTCGTCCTAAGCATATCTACTCTATTTACCGTAAAGATGCAGGACAAGAAAAACGATTTGAGGAAATCTATGACCTGATTGCCATTCGCTGTATCTTTAGACACTCAGAGCGATGTCTATGCCATGTTGGGTTACGTTCATGAGCTATGGAAACCAATGCCAGGCCGTTTCAAGGATTATATTGCTAATCGTAAGGCCAATGGTTACCAGTCTATCCATACGACTGTTTATGGACCAAAAGGACCGATTGAGTTCCAGATCCGTACCAAGGAAATGCACGAGGTTGCTGAGTACGGGGTTGCGGCTCACTGGGCCTACAAAAAAAGGAATGAAAAGGCCAAGTTAATAGTAAAGAATCTGCGATTGGGATGAACTGGATCAAGGAGATGATGGAGCTCCAAGACCAGGCGGATGATGCCAAGGAATTTGTAGATACTGTCAAAGAAAACTATCTGGCAGAAGAGATTTATGTCTTTACTCCAGATGGGGCGGTTCGTTCTCTTCCAAAGGATTCGGGACCGATTGACTTTGCCTATGAGATTCATACCAAGATCGGGGAAAAAGCAACTGGTGCCAAGGTCAATGGCCGTATGGTACCCTTGACTACCAAGCTGAAAACAGGGGACCAGGTTGAAATCATCACCAATCCAAATTCATTTGGACCAAGCCGCGACTGGCTCAACATGGTTAAGACCAGTAAGGCTCGCAACAAAATTCGTCAATTCTTTAAAAACCAAGATAAAGAATTGTCCATCAATAAAGGCCGTGAAATGCTGATTAGTCAGCTCCAAGAAAACGGCTATGTGGCCAATAAATTTATGGACAAGCGCCACATGGATGAAGTCCTTCAAAAAACCAGCTACAAGACAGAAGAAGCTCTCTTTGCAGCCATTGGTTTTGGAGAAATCGGAGCCATCACTGTCTTTAACCGTTTGACGGAAAAAGAACGTCGTGAAGAAGAGCGAGCCAAGGCTAAGGCAGAAGCAGAAGAACTGGTCAAGGGTGGCGAAGTCAAAGTAGAGAACAAGGACACGCTTAAGGTGAAGCATGAGGGTGGAGTTGTCATCCAAGGTGCTTCTGGGCTCTTGGTCCGGATTGCCAAATGTTGTAACCCTGTTCCTGGTGATGATATCGTTGGTTATATTACCAAAGGTCGCTGAGTTGCCATCCACCGTGTGGACTGTATGAACCTTCGTTCACAGGAAAACTATGAGCAACGTTTGTTAGATGTTGAATGGGAAGACCAATTCTCAACCAAGGAATATATGGCTCATATCGATATCTATGGACTCAACCGTTCTGGTCTTTTGAATGATATCTTGCAAGTCCTATCAAACACAACTAAGAATATCTCGTCGGTTAATGCCCAACCGACCAAGGATATGAAATTTGCCAATATCCATGTATCCTTTGGAATTTCTAACCTTTCAATGTTGACAACGGTGGTTGATAAGATTAAGAGTGTACCAGAAGTCTACTCAGTCAAACGGACCAATGGTTAAAGTTAATCGATACAGTCAGAAAAGGATTTCTATGAGAAATCATCGTTCAGCGAGTCAAGCAAGCTCAGGTTTCTATTGAGGGCAGATTCATGGTCAGATCAAACAAGGGACTCCTGCTCTTAGTGGGTGTTGGACCTGAAGACCAGCAAGAGGATTTGGATTATGCAGTCAGAAAAACTGGTCAATATGCGTATTTTTTCGGATGACGAAGGCAAAGATGAACCTATCTGTCAAGGATATCGAGGAGAAATCTCTCCATCTCTCAGTTTACTCTGTTTGCCGATACCAAAAAGGCAATCGTCCAGCCTTTTACAGGCGCCGCTAAACCAGATATGGCTGAGGCCTTCTATCAAGATTTTAACCGAGAACTAGCCAAGGAAGTTCCTGTTGAGACGGGAGTTTTTGGAGCAGATATGCAGGTGGGACTGGTCAATGATGGCCCAGTCACCATTATCCTAGATACTAAAAATAGATAAGAAAAAAACCAAGCATATATGCTTGGTTTTTCTAACGTATTTAGTTTAGTTTTTCAACATAGAGCTGTTTGGCGATTTCTAGACTTACCAAGAGTTCTTCATTATTGTGAATCAAAGTAAAGGTGTTAGAGAAATCATCAAACTGTTGAACTTGGAGTTTGTCTCCGATATTGATGGCATGTTTTTCAAGATATTTGAGGAGGTCAAAGCTATCGTGAACGCGAGTCAGGAGATAGGTTCCAGCTTCTTTGGTTTCTGCTAGTGGCAAGTTATTGATTTCAACCAAAAGTTCTCCCTTAGCAGGAATGGTACCACCATGAGGGCAGGTCTTTGGAAAAGCCGAGCATACTTTTCTAATCTTTTCCACAAAAAAAGTCTGAAACAGTATGTTCTAATACCTCAGCTTCCTCGTGGATCTGGTCGCTAGTATAGTCTAGATGGTGGACTCAGAAAAACCTCAATCAGACGGTGTTTACGATAAAGTTCTGATACAAGTTTTAAACCAATATCAGTCAATAAGTATCCTTTTTTCTTGTCTTTTAAGATGAGATTTTCGGACTGCATGCGCTTGATCATTTCGGTTACAGCTGGAGGAGATACCTGCATTCGAGCAGCAATTTCCTTATTGGTAATCTTAGGAACATCCATGCCAATCTCATAAATACATTTTAAAGTAGTCTTCTTTATTTGGTGTCATTCGCATTTCCTTGTTTATTATCTCCATCTAGTATACCAAAAAAGAGGCTGGGACAAAAGTCCTAGCCTCTCAATTGTCTTTGGATTGTCGAGCAAGACGCAGTGGTTGAGTGGACTCTACTACGCTGATTTCATCAGCTTTTACAGCCCTAATCAACTGTGCGGAGGTGGGACGACGAAATCGAATTCTAACGAATTACCGATTTCTGTCCCACTCTCTATTGCTACAAGAGCTGGACTTAGTTGAGTTCTTTTACAGCTGCAATAGCGGCTTCAAAGTTTGGCTCGCTGTTGATATTGTCCACGTACTCAACATAGCGGATGATATTGTCAGCATCGAGAACAAAAACAGCTCGAGCAAGCAGATGCCATTCATTGATTAAGAGGGCATAATCGCGTCCAAAGGAGTGGTCGAAGTAGTCTGAAAGCATGATGGCATTCTCAATTCCTTCAGCACCACACCAGCGTTTCTGAGCGAAGGGAAGGTCCATAGATACCGTTAGGACAACAGTGTTGTCTAAGCTAGCTAGTTCTTGGTTAAAAGCGACGAGTCTGTAGCGAGCAGATGCCTGTATCGATAGAAGGGATGACACTCAAGATTTTTTTCTTGCCTTCAAAATCAGCTAGTGTTTTTTTAGAGAGGTCAGTCGTTGTGAGAGAGAAATCAAGTGCCTTGTCTCCTACTTGTAATTGTTTTCCCGTAAAAGTAACAGGGTTTCCAAGGAATGTAGTCATAAGCTACTCCAATCTTTTTTTCTTTCATTTCTACATTGAAACGTTCAGAGTTTTCCCAATAATTTGACTGGAATTTGAATCAAAAACGCCAATTCAAGGTGACTGACGTTTTTAAAAACTTATTTAGCTAAACCTTCAGAAATTTTTGTCAAGGTTATATTTCATCATGTTGTAGTAGCTGTCACCTTCTTTACCTTCTTCAGCGATTGAGTCCGTAAAGATTTGAGCATAGATTGGGATGTTTGTGTCTTTAGAAACAGTCTTCATTGGACGATCATCGACACTGGATTCAACAAATAGAGATGGAACCTTTCATTTGGCGAAGTTTTTTTCAACCAAAGTCTTGATTTGGTCAGGTGTTCCTTCTTCTTCAGTATTGATTTCCCAAATGTAAGCACTTGGTACACCGTAAGCTTTAGAGAAGTATTTGAAGCATCCTTCGCTGGTTACGATGAGTTTCTTGTCCGCATCAATAGCGTTAAATTTCTCTTTGGCTTCCTTGTCAAGCTTGTCTAGTTTTTCAGTGTATTCTTTGAGATTCTTTTTCGTAGAATTCCTTGTTGCTAGGGTCTTTGGCGATGAGTTGCTTAGCAATATTTTGCGCATAAATAATCCCGTTTTCAAGGTTGAGCCAAGCATGTGGGTCTTCTTTCCCTTTTTCATTTTGGCCTTCTAGGTAGATGACATCAACGCCTTCACTGACTGCAAAAGTAGTCTTTGTTTTTCAGTTTTTCTTAGCATTCTCAACCAATTTTGTAAACCAGGCATTTCCACCTGTTTCAAGGTTGATGCCGTTGTAGAAGATTAAGTCAGCTTGCGAAGTTTTCTTGACGTCTTCAGGAAGAGGTTCGTACTCGTGTGGATCTTGTCCAACAGGCACGATACTATGAAGATCAATCTTATCTCCTGCGATATTTTTAGTAATATCAGCGATAATTGAGTTTGTAGCAACGACTTTTAATTTTTGTCCAGAAGCTGCATCTTTCTTTCCAGTAGAACATGCTACAAGAGCAATGACAGAAAGGCAAAGAACCAGCAATGCACCTAATTTTTTCATTAGATTCCTCCAGAGGGCTCCCTCGTTATGATTTGATTTTTTTATTTTTCAGCTTCAGATAGCGTTGTTTTGGTGCGATAAAGAAACTGATGAGAAAGAAACTTGCAGATGTCAGCACGATACTTGAACCTGCAGCCAAGTTAAAGCTATAACCGATAAAAAGTCCCAAGACAGAAGCTAGAGCTCCCAAGCCTGATGAAAGAAAAAAATCATGGTCTTTAAGACTATTAGCGTAGAGATAAGCTGTCGCAGCTGGGAGTAATCAGCATGGCTACGATAAGGATGGTTCCGACACTTTGCATAGCAGTCACTGACACCAGAGTCAAAGAGTATCATGAGTAGATAGTGGTAGAAATTAACTGGCATGCCCATAGCCTTGGCTAGGGAGTTCATCAAAGGATGTAATCAAGAGTTGCTTTGAAGAAAATCCCGATAATCAAGAGAATGAGTGCTCCCATACCGATGGTAATATACATGTCCATGTCTTGCACAGCCAAGATATTCCCAAAGAGGATATGGAAGAGGTCAGTCGAGCTTTTTAGCCACACTAATCAGGATGATACCCAGAGCCAAGAAAGATGAAAATGTAATCCCTATGGCAGTGTCACTCTTGATGATAGAATTCCCCTTGATGTAGGTGATGATGACAGAAGCAAGCAGTCCAAAGATGATAGCTCCGATAAAGAAGTCAATTCCTAAAATAAAGGAAAGGGCTACACCAGGTAAGACAGCGTGCGAGATGGCATCGCCCATGAGAGACATCCCACGTAGAATGATAAAGCAGCCAACAGCTCCGGCTACAACACCGATGACAACTGCTGTAATCAAGGCATTTTGTAGAAAGTGGAAATTCTGCAATCCATCTATAAATTCTCCAATCATAGGTCACCTCCATTGAAAAAGAGTCGGTCACCATAAGCTTGTTTGAGATTGGCTTTGGTGAAGGTCTCCTTTGTTGGACCAAAGGCAATTAGCTCCTTGTTGAGAAGGAGTACCTGGTCAAAATAATGGGGAACCTTACCGAGGTCATGGTGAACGATAAGGACAGTCTTGCCAGCCTTTTTTAAGATCTCTCAGCGTGTTCATGATGATTTCTTCACTGACAGAGTCAATCCCCGACAAAGGGGCTCGTCTAAGAGAATATAGTCAGCCTCTTGAACTAGACAGCGGGCAATTAAAACACGCTGAAATTGTCCTCCAGATAGTTGACTAATCTGACGATCTGCATAGTCAGAAAGACCTACGATTTCGAGTGCTTCAGCTACCTTTTTCCAGTGACTTGCCTTTAAGGTGTGAAAGAGTGGAATGGATGGATAGAGTCCCAGAGAGACACATTCTTTTTACCTTTGATAGGAAAGTTGTAGTCGATATGAATTTTTTTGCTCGACATAGGCAACTTTCTTAAGAGATTTTGTTCATTTCTTTATCATCGATAAAAGCATGTCCTTCATGTGGGATAATGCCCAGCATACTTTTTAATAAGGTTGATTTTCCAGCGCCGTTTGGACCAATAATCCCGGTAATCGTTGGTCCTTGGAGCACTAGTGAAATATCCTTTAGTGCCAACGTTTCTTTGTAGGAGACACTGAGGTTTTCGATACGTATCATACAGTTGTATTCCTCCTATCTTTTTAATATACCTTAATTTATATTTTAAGTCAAGTTAATTTTTGGTAAAAATTTAAAATATTAATGCTGAAAATCAGATAGAGAGAGGCGCATTTTTTTAATTGCATTCCCCAGGATTTTTTTGCTAAGCTAAGAATAAGTGAAATTAGGAAAGCGAGAACAAGATGACACGTTATCAAGATGATTTTTATGATGCTATAAATGGTGAGTGGGAAAAAGACTGCAGTCATTCCAGCCGATAAATCACGAACAGGTGGTTTTATCGACCTTGACGAAGAAATCGAAGAGTTGATGCTAACGACGACTGACAAGTGGTTGGCTAGGAGAAGATGTTCCAGAAAGATTCTATCCTAGCAAACTTTGTCAAATACCATCGTATGGTGAGAGATTTTGACAAGCGAGAAGCTGATGGACATTGAGCCAGTCCTTCCTATGCTTAAGGAATACCAAGATTTGGAAAGCTTTTGCAGACTTTACAAGCAAAGCTAGCAGAGTTTGAACTAGCTGGGCAAAGCCAAACTTCCTTCCATTTGGTGTATCACCAGACTTTATGGATGCTAGAACCAATGTTCTCTGGGCTAGTGCTCCAGGAACAATCTTGCCTGACACAACCTACTATGCTGAAGACCATCCACAGCGTGAGGAATTATTGAACCTTTGGAAAGAAAGTACTGCTAATCTCCTCAAAGCCTATAACTTCTCAGATGAAGAAATCGAGATCTTTTAGAGAAACGATTGGAGTTGGACCGTCGTATCGCAGCTGTCGTACTTTCAAACGAAGAGAGTTCAGAATATGCCAAACTTTACCATCCATATTCTTATGAAGATTTCAAAAAGTTTGCGCCTGCCCTTACCTCTGGATAGACTTTTTCCAAGCAGTGATTGGGCAAACTCCAGATAAGGTTATCGTAGATGAAGAACGATTCTGGCAAGCAGCAGAGCAATTCTATAGTGAAGATGCTTGGCCTTTACTCAAGGCAAGCTTGATCTTGAGTGTGGTCAATCTTTCAACAAGCTATTTGACAGATGAGATTCGCATTTTGTCAGGTGCTTATGGCCGTGCCCTTTCTGGAGTTCCAGAAGCCCAAGATAAGCGCAAGGCTGCTTACCACTTAGCCCAAGGACCATTCAAACAAGCCCTTGGTCTTTGGTATGCCCATGAAAAATTCTCTCCAGAAGCCAAAGCTGATGTAGAGAAAAAAGTGGCAACCATGATTGACGTTTATAAGGAACGTTTAGCTAAAAATGACTGGCTGACACCTGAAACACGAGAAAAAGCTATCGTCAAACTCAATGTTATCAAGCCTTATATTGGTTACCCAGAAGAACTACCAGCTCGTTACAAGGACAAGGTAGTGGATGAATCTGCTAGCCTCTTTGAGAATGCCCTAGCCTTTGCGCGTGTTGAAATTAAGCACAGCTGGAGCAAATGGAACCAGCCAGTTGACTACAAAGAGTGGGGGAATGCCTGCTCATATGGTTAATGCCTACTACAATCCGCAAAAGAATTTGATTGTCTTCCCGGCTGCTATCTTACAGGCACCATTCTATGACTTGCATCAGTCATCTTCTGCCAACTATGGTGGTATCGGTGCGGTTATTGCCCATGAAATTTCTCACGCCTTTGATACTAATGGTGCTTCCTTTGATGAAAATGGAAGCCTCAAAGGATTGGTGGACAGAAAGTGACTATGCAGCCTTTAAAGAAAAAACACAGAAGGTTATCGACCAGTTTGATGGTCAAGAATCTTACGGTGCAAAAATCAATGGGAAACTAACCGTGTCCGAAAACGTTGCCGACCTTGGAGGAATCGCTGCAGCGCTAGAAGCTGCTAAGAGAGAGCCAGATTTCTCAGCTGAAGAGTTCTTCCATAACTTTGCTCGTATCTGGCGTATGAAAGGCCGCCCAGAGTTGATGAAACTCATGGCCAGTGTCGACGTGCACGCCCCAGCTAAACTTCGTGTTAACGTCCAAGTGCCAAACTTTGATGACTTCTTTACAACCTATGATGTCAAAGAAGGCGACGGAATGTGGCGTGCACCTGAAGACCGCGTGATTATTTGGTAAAGTAAGTCCTTAACCAAGTATCATCTTGGGATTAATGATTCATTTTTAAAGTTTATCCATCTGATAATACAATACTACCGAGGTTAACATGAAGAAATTTTTAATGATGCTTTCAGCTATTCTTTCGATTTCAGTTTTGGCATCTTGTGGTCTCAATAAAAATAATAGCAATACAGAACCTTCGTCTGCACTATCATCTGTATCCGAAGACGATAAGACTAGTGCATCAACAGAAGCAAAGACTGAGAATACTAGTGACTCTTCGACCAAGGCGTCACAATCGACTGTTGAAAATAAGAAGGAAACTGGACAAGATGTATATAAAGAAGTGATTGAACGTTATAATCACTTTACAGACCTTTTAAAGCAAGGTAATAGAGAAGATTTATACCAGGAAAAATAAACAACACAAGATTGCTTCAGAAGAATATAGCCTGATTTTTTTCTCGAATGGATTATCAAAATGCACCAGATTGGAAATATGCCATTGTTGATTTAAATAAGGATGGTCAAGACGAGTTGCTTATTGGTGATGAAAAAAATTTGTATCAGCCATTTATTATTTGGAAAATCAAAAGCCTAACTTACTTCACACAGCTTATGTAGCTTCTGCAGGTGGTTTTCGCTCAGGCTTTGTTATTTACGAAAATGGTCAAGTCTCTTATGCAGACTGGCAGTCAACCCGTCCAGAAATGAACCTGGCTTTATATTCGTTTGATAAAAAAATGGAGTGCAGAAGATTAAAGAAGCAACTATTCAAATCGGTGGTAATGAAAAAAAGCAGAGCAAAGTTTTTAGATATTTCTTCTGAAAAGCTTGATTTGTCTAACATTGACTGGAAAAGAATTGAATCCAGCTAATTAGTTTTTAAATTATTTTTTTCTAGTTCAACTTTTGAATACTACTGAACAAAGATTGATATAGAAATATGAACTACATAAAAAAACCAAGGATGACTGTCCTTGGTTTTTTTATGTTTTAGAAAAATGGGTTAAAGGTTTTTTCGTGGGCGATGGTCGTAGCAGGTCCGTGACCTGGATAGACATCGTAGTTAGGGAGGGTAAAGAGTTGGGTTTTGGATACTATGGAGAAGTTGTTCCATGCTACCAGTTGGCAAGTCTGTTCGGCCAATAGTTTCACGGAAAAGGGCATCTCCTGTTAAGACCAAGTGTCCGTCTGGGAAAACGAGTGAAACACCACCAATAGAGTGGCCAGGAGTTGGTAATACACTGAAAGCGGAATTCTTCAATCTGGTATTCTTCATGAAAAACATAGGTGTGCTCAGCTGGTCTACAAACTACATCTGCCATATCATCGTGTCGAGGAAGCCCAGAAAGATTGTCAACAGGAGTATAGAGCCAAGAAGCTTCACTCTCTGCCACATAGACTGGAGGATTTCCAAAAGTATCTCTGACCAAGTCGAGACTTAAGATATGATCGTAGTGAGTGTGGGTCAGGAGAATGGCACAGACTGGTTTGTTGATAGTCTCGATAGTCTTGCGAATGGCTTCCCAATGACTACCAGGATCGACTACAATCAGGTGCTTGTCACCCTTCAAGATAATAAGTATTTTTCATAGGCGACAGGGATTTCACAGTTTTATGGATTTTCATAGGATTTCCTCTTTTCAAAAGAATTTACAGTTTCTAGTATAACACAGAAGGACAAAAATAAAGAAATCAATCATAAGAAAGTCCCTCCATAAAGGAAGGGACTTTTTAGTACATTAAAAATGATTTTTCCAGGCTTGGAAGCGTGCATCCAGTAGGAGTTGTGTCAGGTTTTTTAAGATTTCGACTTGCTTGGGCTCCAGTGTCTGGGCTTGAGAAACAAGTTGTTGAATGTGTTCAATAGCATTTCTAGAAGATAAATCGTTGATGGAGCTGATTCCAGACTCTAGGATGGTTCCAAAGAAGAGATCAAAATAGAGTTCTAATTCCTCATCGGGAACACTGTCCACCCATTCCTTTAGAGTGTCTTTTATCTGTAGACTTTCACTACTAATCTCCTCTAGTTGGACAAAGTGGTGTCCATCTGTCAACCAACTGAAAGTATTGTGTTGGGCGATGCCACCGAGAGCCGTAGATTTGACGACGATAGGAGTATCAGGAACTTCCAGCATCATGCCGATGACAGAACCTTGTGGGACATAACGGTGAAATTTTAGGGAATCACATCTTGATAACCAGTCGCTTTCAGTCAGATGAGCTTGCAAAGACCAGGGAGCATCGTAGGTATAAACTGCGGATATCTTTTTCCTGCAATTCAGGCTGGATTTGGCTAGCAGCATAGACAGCTAGATTGCCCACCTTTTAGAATGTCCCAGCTACAATCACTTTCTGTTTTGGATGTTGGGTAAAGAATTCTTCCAAGTATTCAAGAGCATGCTTTTGGGCCGGGATTTCCTTCATATAGGTCATATGGAAATCTTCCTTCCAGCCAATAATACTATCGTCTGTGCCACGAAAGACAATGAGATAGGTATCTAGGTTCAGACGATAGGTCATAGCAACGAACTGCTTTTGGAGTTCCACATCAATCTCGTTAATAAAGTTTGATAGCTTGCAATTTCTAAAACGTTTGTGTTGGGCAAGCTGATCTAGGAGTTGGAGACGTTCTTTATTGGTCAACATGGTGCTTTCTCGTGGGACACGTGTTGCGACATCGCTTAAACGATTGACAGACTGTTCCAATAAGTTATCAAAAGGAAGATAGGTCAGCTCTGTAAAAGCAAGTATATCTAGTTCATTTAAGGGAAGATCATAAAAAGAATCGTATTGAACATCAGTTAGATAGTCAAAAATATTGGCCATGAGAATTCCTTTCTTAACTTTTATCATATCAGATTTACATCAATTTCGCTAGTAGTCAGGAGAATTTTGCTATAATATAGAAAAAGGAGGAGCAGATGCATAAGATTTTACTAGTAGAAGATGATCCAGTAATCCGTCAGCAAGTTGGGAAAATGCTCTCCGAATGGGGTTTTGAAGTAGTCATGGTAGAAGACTTTATGGAAGTTCTAACGCTATTTGCTCAGTCTGAGCCTCATCTGGTTCTTATGGATATCGGTCTTCCCTTGTTTAATGGCTATCATTGGTGCCAGGAAATTCGCAAGATTTCAAAAGTTCCCATTATGTTTCTGTCTTCTAGAGACCAGGCTATGGACATCGTGATGGCTATCAATATGGGGGCTGACGATTTTGTGACCAAGCCATTTGATCAGCAGGTCCTTTTGGCCAAGGTACAGGGCTTTGTTGCGCCGCTCTTATGAGTTTGGGCGAGATGAGAGTCTCTTGAGTATGCAGGCGTGATCCTCAATACCAAGTCTATGGACTCTGCATGTTGAGGGACAGGCAATCACGCTGACAAAGAATGAATTTCAAATCCTACGTGTCTTATTTTGAACACGCAGGAAATATCGTGGCGCGTGATGATCTGATGCGAGAACTCTGGAATAGTGACTTTTTCATCGACGATAATACTCTTTCTGTCAATGTTGCTCGCTTGCGTAAAAAGTTGGAAGAGCAAGGTTTGGTAGGATTTATTGAAACTAAGAAAGGGATAGGATACGGGTTAAAACATGCTTAATTGGAGACAATTTTTTCTAGCCTATCTTCGCTCACGGATTCGCCTTCTAGTCTTCATTTTTTTGATTAGCTGCCTTGCCCTCGCCTTTCACATTTTATTTACAAATCTAGGTTCTTACTTTCTTTACTTCTTTCTGCTTTGTAGTTTTCTAACCCTTTTATTTTTCATCTGGGATATCCTAGTAGAAGCAGAAGTTTATCGTAAGGAAATGCTTTATTCTGAAAGAGAACCAAAATCTCCTTTGGAATGTGCTCTAGCAGAAAAAAATTGGACGAACGCGAAGCTGAGCTTTATCAAAAAGAAATCAGAAGCGGAAAAATCGCTATAATGATCTGGTGGACTACTATACACTCTGGGTTCATCAGATAAAAACCCCAATTGCAGCTAGTAAACTTCTCGTGAGTGAGGTGACGGATCGCCAACTGAAACAGCAGTTGGAGCAGGAAATTTTCAAAGATTGATTCTTATACCAACTTGGTTTTGCAATACCTACGCTTAGAAAGCTTCCATGATGATTTGGTTTTGAAAAAAGAAAATATAGAAGATCTGGTCAAGGAAGTCATTCGTAAATATGCCATTTTCTTTATCCAGAAAAGCCTAAGTATTAATATGCATGACTTGGATAGAAGGATTGTGACGGATAAAAAAATGGTTGTTAGTGGTCATTGAACAAATCCTTTTCAAATAGCCTCAAGTATACTAAATGAAGGTGGAATTGAAATCTATATGGACGGTCAGGACCTTTGTATCAAGGATACAGGAATCGGCATTAAAAATAGTGATGTTCTTCGAGTCTTTGAACGCGGATTTTCAGGTTACAATGGTCGTATGACCCAGCAGTCATCTGGACTTGGTCTCTATTTAACCCAGAAAATTAGCCAAGAATTAGGTCATCAAATCCGTATCGAATCTGAACTTGGTCAAGGAACAACCGTGCGAATTAAGTTTGCGGAAGTGAACCTGATTGTTGAGTAAAAAGAAATGCTAAGAGCTTGGAAGAAATCTTTCAAGCTCTTCTTTAGATTTCTATGTAGTGAGAAAATAGGATAGAATAAATAAAAAGTAACTGGAATTTTTTCCGTTCACTATCTTTTAAATTGATTGAGTTCTTTCAGAGAAAGGTTGTAAAATTTTTTGATATAATATCAAGGATGGACTGATGGATATTTAAAAAATTATGTTCAAAAGAATGACAGGTGAGAATTAAAAATATGTAAGATTGGACAGAGGTCTCTCTACCATCGTCTATGCAGAAACAAGATTATATGAAATAAAAGGAGTAACCAATGACCGGAAACTATTCAACACGTGAATACCGTGAAAAATTATATGATGATCTTCATGTTCGATTAAGAGATACTGCAATTTTAATGTGTGCGATTTTTATTGCCTCTATAGGTCTAAATATGAATTCAACAGCTGTCATTATTGGAGCCATGCTGATTTCCCCTCTTATGACACCGATTGTTGGACTGGGATTCGGTTTAGCTATTTTTGATACGCGTTTAATCAAGCAATCTCTAGAGGTTTTATTTACTCAAGTATTGGTCAGTTTGCTTGTCTCGACTCTGTATTTCTGGATTTCTCCCTTATCTTATGCAAGTAGCGAGTTGATTGCACGAACCTCTCCAACCATTTGGGATGTTCTCATTGCTATTGCTGGTGGGATAGCAGGTGTAATTGGTTCAAGGAAAAAAGAAGCAAACAATATCGTGCCTGGCGTAGCCATTGCAACAGCTCTGATGCCACCTATCTGTACTGCAGGCTATGGTTTAGCTAATGGAAATGTGCGATTTTTATTCGGGGCTCTCTATCTTTTCTTGATTAACTGTGTCTTTATCATGCTAACCAATATTGTTGGAACAAGAATTTTAATGAGAAAATCTCCTTTAAGTTCATTTAAAGAGCTAAACATTAAAATGAGAATTGGGCTGATATCCTTGATTGTATTATTGGTTCTTCCAGCCAGCTATTCAGCAGTCACTCTGACGATGGATCAAGCACGAAAAGAAGGGATTAAACAGTTTGTAGGCAAAGAGTTCTCTAATCATACGATCATTAATCAAGTCTACAAGTCAAGGGACAATGAATTGGTCTTGACAGTTGTTGGAGATCCGATTTCAGAAGAAGAATTAGAAACAATCCGCCAAAAGCAAGCCTCTTACGGTATTCAAACTGTTCAATTGAAAGTCAATCAAGTCCATAATTCGACAAAATTAGATAGTGAGATGACCAAGGAATTTTATGAAACCATTGACAAGTATATCGATCAAAAACTCTCTGAAAAAGATTCACCAAAAGATTTCGTAAAAGAAAATGAAGCAGACAAGGACTGAGGATAGTCAACTTATCTAATTCGAGGAAGCAAATCTTGGGAGAATATCCTATATCCAAAAGTTAGTGGATAGAAAAGGATTGTTGATGAGGATAGCCATTTGTGGTGGTTTGACTAATCACTACTAGCTCAGGTTAAATCAAAATATAAAAAAAGCAACAGCTGAAATTTCAGTTGTTGCTTTTTAGGTGGCTGAGATTTTGTTCTAGGTTAAATGGTTTATTTCTCAACACGAGATTTGTTGGCGATATCAGCTAGGATAGTTGCTACAAACTCATCTACTGATACAGTGTTTGTTTCTTTTTGTCCATAGCGACGAACATTGACAGTTCCATCTTCCATTTCCTTGTCCCCAACGATTAATTGGTAAGGAATCTTTTGAGTTTGAGAAGCGCGAATCTTGAATTGCATTTTTTCATTACGTTCATCCACATTGGCACGGACACCGCGGTCACGGAGTTTCTTAGCAACTTCCCAAGCGTAGTCCACATGTTTCTCGTTAGAAACTGGGATGAGAGTTACTTGGTGAGGTGCAAGCCATGTTGGGAAAGGCACCCTTGTAGTTTTCAATAAGGATAGCTGTAAAGCGTTCCATGGTTGAGATAACACCACGGTGAATCATCACTGGACGGTGTTCTTCACCATCAGCTCCGATGTATTTGAGGTCGAAGCGTTCTGGAAGCAAGAAGTCAAGCTGGATAGTAGAAAGAGTTTCTTCTTTACCAAGAGCTGTCTTCACTTGGATGTCAATTTTGGTCCGTAGAAGGCTGCTTCACCTTCGGCTTCAAAGTAGTCAAGTCCCCATGTCATCCATAGCTGATTTCAACATACGTTGAGCATTTTTCCCACATTTCATCATTATCAAAATATTTGTGAGTATCTTTGAGGGTCACGATATGATAAACGGAAACGATAGTCAGTCAAGTTGAAATCTTCGTAAACGTCGATGATTAATTGAAGCGTACGTTGGAACTCATCTTTGATTTGTTCAGGTGTTACGAAAGTGTGACCGTCATTAAGTGACATTTCACGTACACGTTGAAGCCCCTGTGAGAGCACCAGATTTTTTTCATAGCGGTGCATCATACCGATTTCAGCAATACGGATTGGCAATTCACGGTAAGAGTGAACGTGGTGTTTAAAGACTTCGATATGGTGAGGACAGTTCATTGGACGAAGAACGAATTCTTCACCATCACCCATATCCATAGTTGGGAACATATCTTCACGGTAGTGATCCCAGTGACCTGAAGTCTTGTAAAGTTCTACTGAGGCAATTGGTGGAGTGTAGACGTGTTGGTAGCCAGCAGCGATTTCCTTGTCGACGATGTAGCGTTCCAATTCACGACGGATAGTCGCTCCATTTGGCAACCAGAATGGAAGCCCTTGACCAACTTCTTGAGAAATCATGAAGAGGTCAAGCTCTTTTACCCAAGTTTACGGTGGTCACGTTCTTTGGCTTCTTCACGCATTTGAAGGTAGTCCTTCAAAGTCTTTCTTGTCAAACCAAGCTGTACCGTAGATCCGTTGCATCATAGCATTGTCGCTGTTTCCACGCCAGTATGCACCTGCTACATTAAGAAGGTGGAAGATTTGGATGCGACCTGTTGATGGGACGTGTGGGCCACGGCAAAGGTCTACGTATTCACCTTGACGGTAGATGGTCAAACCACCTTCGATCTTCAGAGTGTTCTTCAATCAATTCCAATTTGTATGGATCGTTTTTGAAGATTTTCACGCGCTTCATCCTTTGAGTCACTTCTTCACGAATAGATGGGAAGTTTTCTTTAACGATTTTCTTCATTTCTTCTTCGATGCGAGGAAGGTCTTCGTTAGAGATTTGACCAGCTTGATTGTCCGTATCGTAGTAGAAACCATCTTCGATAGCTGGACCCGACACCCAAGTGGATATCTGGGAAAAGACGACGAGCAGCTTGAGCAAACAAGTGAGCCGCTGAGTGACGCAAGATTGGAAGAGCATCTTCGTGATCAGGTGTCACGATTTCGATGCTTCCATCTTCAGTGATGGCACGAGTAGTGTCAATCAATTTGCCGTTAAATTTACCAGCAAGAGCTTTTTAGCTAGGGAATTGCTGATGGATTGGGCAATTTCAAAAGTATGTAACGCCAGATTCGAATTCACGAACAGCGCCATCTGGGAAAGTAATTTTAATCATGATCTTCTCCTTATATATTAGTTATCAATTGTCTATAGCAGAAGTGTTTCCCTATTTTGCATTCTTAAATCAAGAAAAACAAAAAAAGCGACCTCCTCGAAAAGGACGTCGCAACGTGGTTCCACCTTCATTTATGTTCCTCAAAAAGAGGGACACCTCTGATTGGCTCTAACGTGGCCACCGTTTTATGTTTGCATAAAAAGTCAGTAGAGTAGTATCAGTTTAGACTTTCCTATGCGTTCTCAGCAACCACGCACTCTCTTGTAGAAAGGTTCTAAGTGACTTGTCTCTATGCATTATTATAGCATGATTGCGAGATTTTTTTCAAGGATTTTGTGAAAGTTTTTTTGTTTTTCATTTTTTGCAGAAGATACTTGATATCGAGACCGATAGCCATACCTAGAGCAAAAAGATTTCATAGGCTAGAAATAAATCCATATAAATTCTCTGAAAGGGTATGATGGTAAATCCATAGAGCAAGCAACTACCTAGAAAGCCAATAGCAGTGAAAAACCAAAATCGGTAGCTATAAAGAAGTGAAACTATAAAAATTACAATGGGTGAAAGGATGAATATATTGAGAAGATAGAGACCTGTTAAATCAGGATTTGATGATAGTAGTATAAATAATCCATAAAGTGGACAATAAAAGAAAAAAATACGACCAGATAGTAGGGAGATATTGCAAGAATTTACGCATGGTAATCACCTCTCTTTTCAAGATGTCATCTTAGATATCCTTCCTATAACTATTATAGCACATTTTGTGGTATAGAATAGTAAATCAGTTGACAAAGAACTTAGTTATTGGTAGAATAAGAAATGTCGTAAAGACAAATAACTTCTTCTTGGTTACAGGCATGCCAACCTGTCACTCGGATGAAGCCAAATAAAAAGGAGAAATATCATGGCAATCTCAAAAGAGAAAAAAATGAAATCATTGCACAATATGCACGTCACGAAGGTGATACAGGTTCAGTAGAGGTTCAAGTTGCTGTCCTTACTTGGGAAATCAACCACCTTAACGAACACATCAAACAACACAAAAAAGACCACGCTACATACCGTGGATTGATGAAGAAAATCGGTCGCCGTCGTAACTTGCTTGCATACTTGCGTAAAAACGACGTTAACCGTTACCGTGAGTTGATCAACTCTCTTGGACTTCGTCGCTAATTCAAGATACAAAGGCCGTCAAAAGCACAAAGCAAAAAAATAGGAGAATTGACGAAGAAACTTCGGTTTCTAGGAGATTTTATCTTTTTGCCAGTGCTTAGGCCGTGTTCAATTGATCACATCTTGAAAATAAGGCTACTCTAGTTGAGTAGCTTTTTATTTTTGTCACCATACCTCGATATACTCAAGTATTATCTTCGGTTACGGTTCCTAGCACTGTAAGGTAAAATAAACCAGAATGATCTCCCTTCGGGGAGATTTTTTTGTTTCACTAACATTTTTGTACAATCTTCGGCTTGCCGTCTAGTCCATAAACGTTTTTATCCCGAGCTCAGAATCAAGCTCTCTGACTTCAGAGGGCTTTTTGTTTTTATCCGCTTGCTTAGGCCGTGTTCAATTGAGCACATCTTGAAAAATAAGGCTACTCGATTGGGTAGCTGTTTCGCTATAAGATTATTCTATTATCTAAATATAGTATAAACTAAGGCTTGTATTCAAAAACATGGTATAATAGGCCTATGTAGCTAAAATGAAGAAAACCTATCACAAGGGATTGAGAAAAAGGATAGAACAGTCATGTCAACAGTAAAAAGTGATATAAATATTGCGCAAATTGTATGCTAGTCAGCTGAAAAAAATGCTTGTCAATCTTTAACAGCTATCGCTGTGGCTAGTCAAGATGACCTAACAACCCTTCAAGGGAATAACAAGGCTCATCAATGTCTGGCAAAGGCTCAAAATCTAGCTAGTCAGATTACAACTGCTGTCACGCTAACTTCAGAACGACTGCACTCATGTAGCGAGCGATTTTGAGGCGCTAGATGAAGTGGGTGACAATGGTTTTAGGAGTCATGCATGAGCAAGTTGGATGAGTTGAAGAAAAGAGAGCGAGACCTCTTGTACCAGCTAGAAAACAATGGAAAAGAGAACTATCGCACCAAAGAACTAATAGAAACCTTTGAAGGGTATGATAGAGCTAGTCACCGTTATCAAAAGTGATTTGTGGGAGACGGCCTATCAGAGCCGATATGCAGGACAGTTGGAAGAAACTTTCCTGCAAAGAAACCAACTCAAAAACCAAATTCTTGAGAACCTCAGCTACCGCATGGATGATTTGAAAAAAGAAAAATTCCGGTTAGAGGGAGACTTGGATGCGGTTTTACTATGAAAGACGCAAAGGAACTAGGAAGAGAGGAGGAGAAACGACATGGGCATTGATATGTACTTTGGAACAATCACAACTACAAAGTTCGAGTGTAGCGACCATGTGCCAATCTCAAGTGGAGGCTTATCAAGACTTGCAATCAGCCATTCAAAAAGTTTTCAGAGGATACAGAGAGTCTAAAGGGTGACACTTATAATTCGGCTAGAAGTTTTTTTGCAAGTGTCTTGCTTCCCTTGAGCAAAGGGGACAGCTCTACGCAGAAACCTTCTCTCAAGCTATCAAGAAACTACCAGAAGACTACCAAACGATGGTCGACAGCAAGAGTTGGCGCGAGGATGATCTGCTTGATAAGATCCGCCAGGAAGAGCAAATGATCGCCTATCTGGATGAAGTCAACCAATCTCTTTCTAGCTTGACCATGGATAGCGAAGAAAAAGGGAGATTGAGACGCAGTAATGTGGAACTCATGCGAGGACACCACGCGAATAAACGCGTCTATGAAACGATCTTTGGGAAAGACCTGCGCGCCTATGATAGCTACTCAGGAGGACTGTTCGATGAACTAGACAGTATCGACGTGCAGTTGAGTCGTGGACTGGCCCAGATCGAATCGAGCTGGGATGCAAAGAAAGGCGTCTTTAAAGTCCCATCTGACCTGACTTGGGCCAACTACCTGACTGCCTACTCTGATACAAAGGACTTGAATCTCAGTCGTCAAGAGAAAGGCCTTTTGTCCAAACCATGATGGCAGAATACGGCTTTGACGCAGAGACAGCCCAACAGCTTTTGACCATCAAGCAGGGGATAGACAAGAAGTTCCCAACCTCAAGTCTATCTTTTTGCGTGTCGTCGGTGCCGCCTACTATAATGACTTTAGGTGGAACGAAACGGCAGGGTGGATTTAGGCAAATTATTTTTATTACGAGTTTGTGAGTGATCCGAATACAGTTGCAAAAATTGAGACTTTAGAAAAACCAATTCTTGAAATCTTTATCAAAGAACTGGGGTTGAAAAGAAAGAAAAAGGCCAAAGAACTGTATTATAATCTTAGACTGCAACACGAATTGGCTAGTGGGGAATACAGTGCATCTGGTGATCTGAAGAAAGATCATCCTCTAGTATATCAAGATTCAAAAAAAGCTTATCAAAGAGCTTATGAAAATTCAGAGAATTTTTGATAAGTTTTGGGATGAGAAACTGAAGGCTTATTCTAACAATGGAGCGGGCCATGCAGACTTTACCCATCAGTCCATTACTATGGCGACTCATCTTAATCCTAACCAAGCTCAGTTATCCGATCTCTATGGCGGTAGAGAGCGTGTCAAGGACCTTTCTGGCTGGGAGGGAGATACGACCTTTAATGCAAACGATATGAAGCCAAGTATCGGAGAGGATGACTACAAGGCGGATTTGGACTCGGTCAACCTTATCGGCCGTATGCAAAATGGGCAATCCTATGACCAAGCAATCTCTTCTTACTATGCTGATCTTCAAAAGACTCCTCTCAGAGAGAAAGAGAATTCCTAAAAAAATAAGGATTGGGAAGCAGTCAGAGATACTATTTATGCCAGTAGTCCTGCGATTAGACGGATATTAAGCTAGATGGAGAGGATGCTCTTAAAGCATATATTGAAAGTAACTATCAAGGTGTATCCAAGTTTTTAAACCGCTTGGAAGCCGTGGCGGAGTAGGAGGAAGTCTATGAAGAAAATCCTAGGCGTTTTAACAATAGTGATATTACTTGTATCAGTTTGTCTATTTCTTCTTTGTGCGTCAACCTAAAAACATTTTTTTGATGAAATTTACCAAGAAACGGAGAAGAGTTATCAGGTAGATAACATTTTTGGAAAAATGAAGATATTATTGTTCGTCCAGTTTGGCCAAGTGATAATGAGAGTTTGAAAATATAGTCACATGTAACCTATAAAGACAATATTATTTAATGATTATCGTAAAATCGTACTAGGCTTTAATTTTCAAAATTTAGAACAAACAAGTTTTTATTCGTTTTTGATAAATATATTGATTCAGGAGTTAGAATACGGGTAAGAGTAGGATATAGCTATCGTGAAAAAAAGTTTGAAAAAGAAGTAGAAGTAATTGTAATAAAGGGGAAATTCCGAAAAATTATATCGACAATGAATCCCAAGTAAAAATCATATCTAGAGCAGTATGGTATCACTGCTAAGGATTTGGATTCTTACTTCGACGAAATCGTTAACCAGAAAGGTTTTTGAAAAGACTGGTGTTCGATTTATGACAGTGAAGTACTCGCCAAGCAACTATGGCGACGTCAGGATTGAAACCCAGTGGGAGAATTGGTGACAATATGAAGAAAATCCTAGGCCTAGTAGCCTTATTCGTGATAATCATATTATCTTGTTTTTACTTTTTTTCCCAAACAACCTAAAAACATTTTTTTGATGAAATCTACCAGGAAACTGAGAAAACTTATCAGACAAATAATATTTTTAAGAAATATAGATGGCTTCGATATTAAACCAGTTTGGCCAAGTGATGGAGAATTTTTAAAATATATCCTTCAGGGAATTATATAAAACTCTTCCGGAAGGTTATCTTTGAACTAGAATGGGTTTTAGTTTTTATTCTGAAAGATCAAATTGGTTCAATATCATTTGAAAAACGGATAGAGTCCAACGTTAGTATAAAAATGTGGACTGTATTTTTCTCATAAAGAACGTAGTTTAAAAAAATTTGTAAAAAATAGATTTGAAGAAGAGCAGATACGAAAAATTATATCGAAGACGAAGATGAGGTAAAATCCCACCCTAGAGCAGTACGGTTTCACTGCAAGGATTTGGATGCTTACTACGACGAAATCGTTAACCAGAAAGTCTTGAAAGATTGGTGTACCATTTATGACAGTAAGTACTCGCCAAGCAACTATGGTGATGTCAAGATTGAAACCCAGTGGGAGAATTGGTGATAACATGAAGAAAATCTTAGGTCTAATAGGGTTATATGCACTAATTGTATTATTTTGTTTTCTACTTTTTATCCATCAACCTAAAAAATATCTTTGATGAGATTTATCAGGAGACGGAGAAAACCTATCGAACAAATAATATTTTTAAGACATATAGATGGCTTTTGAAATTAGTCCAGGTTGGCCAAGTGATGGAGAGTATTCTAAATATTATCCATTTGGAACTTATAATAAAGACCATACCCTCAGAAGAGTATTTTGAAGTAGAAATTAGTTTTAATTTTGCTACAAAAACACAGTTAAGTTCAATCTCATTTGAAAAACGAATTGGGCCAAATGTTAGAGTTAGAATATGGGATAACTATACTCGAAGGATCGTGTTTTTAAAAATTTGTCAAAAATAGGATTAAAGAAAGCAGATACGGAAACTTATATCGAAGACGAAGCTCAGGTGAAATCCTACCTAGAGCAGTATGGTATCACTGCCAGGATTTGGATTCTTATTACGACGAAATCGTCAATCAAAAAAAGTCTTGAAAGGACTGGTGCACCATTTATGACAGCCAGTATTCTCCAAGCAACTATGGCGATGTCAAGGTTGAAACCCAGTGGGAGAATTGGTGATAACATGAAGAAAAATACTAGGTGTTTTTAACAATAGTAGTATTACTTGTATCAGTTTATTTTTACTTTTTCCCAAACAACCTAAAAAAATATTTTTCGATGAAATCTATCAGGAAACAGAGAAAACCTATCGCACAAATAATATTTTAAGAAAAAAATAGATGGTTTTGAAAATCAGAAGTTTGGCCTAATGATGAGTGAATACTTTGCATACACCCTTCTGGGAAGTATCAAACTCGTCTTGGAGACTATAAAAGATATAAGTATTAGCTTTAATTTTTGGAGAAGGTATCAAAAGGGATGACGATTCGTTTTTGAAAAAAAGATTAATTCGGATATTACCCTATGGTATTCGGCACTATAATATAAAAAGAAAGTACTTCAAAAAGGAGCTTGCAATTTTTGAAGAGCCAAGGCAACCAGGTCAATATCTAGAGGATGAAGAAAAAAATAAGAGAATATCTCAGAAAATATAATATTTCTAAAGAAGAATTAGAGCAAGACTATGACAAAAATCGTCAATCAGAAAGTCTTGAAGGACTGGTGTTCGATTTATGACAGTAAGTACTCGCCAAGCAACTATGGCGATGTCAAAAGTTGAAACCAGTGGGAGAATTGGTGATATAAAAATTCTATCTTATTTTATATATAGATGAGCCCTCTGATTTCAGAGGGCTTTTTGTGTATTTTTCTAGTCTTGTCCCTGTTTTAGAAATGTGGTATACTAATTATGAAAAATTGTCTAAATTTTTTAATATTTGATTAAAGGGAGGGTTTCATGCTTTCCAAATTTTCTGGAAACCATCAAAACCTACGATATTTTTTTCTCCTTGCTATTTTGCTAGGAGCATTGGGAATTTCACTGTTTCTAGCTATTTCTATGGGCTCTGTTCAAATTAGTTTGAGCGATACCTATCGGATTATATTCAGTAAGATGGGAGCTCCACTGGATATAGGAGACCTTTCAAAATCTACGCTTGCGATTGTCTGGAATATGAGATTGCCACGGGTTTTTCTTGCTTTAATAGTTGGTGCAGGCCTATCTATGTGTGGTAGTGTTATGCAGTCAACAGTCAATAATCCAATCGCAGAGCCCTATGTGTTAGGAATTTCTGCTGGGGCGACCTTTGGTGCAACGTTTGAGCATCATTCTTGGGTTTAAGGTCATGATTGGTCTCGGATCTTTCCTTGGAGCGCTTGTGGCAACAGTTGCAGTCTTAGTCATTGCTTCCATGCAAGGCAGGATGACAACTTCTAGCCTCATTTTATCAGGGACTGTGGTCAATGCACTCTTTTTGGCTTTTTCAAATTTTATTATCTCAATTGGCGCTAATGCAGATAGTGTTATGACCATCAAGTTTTGGACCATGGGTTCTCTAGCAGGGATCTCATGGGCTCACTTAACCCTGCCAGCAGTAGTCGTGGGAATAGCCTTTTTATTTTTCTCTACCCAATATCGTGTTTTTAATGCTATGATGATGGGTGATGAGGCAGCCTTGACCTTGGGAATTCCCCTACGTTTTTACTGGTATTTCTATGTGGCTATTGTAGCTGTGATGACGGCAGTATTAGTATCGACCTGTGGGATTATTGGTTTTGTCGGCCTGATTACACCTCATTTGGCAAGAAGCTTTGGTTGGTACAAACTACAGAAGACTTTTTCCGATTGCTACTTTACTTGGCGCTCTCTTTGTTGTCTGGGCAGATGTCCTTGCTCGTGTTTTAATCCAAAATGCTGAGCTTCCGATTGGTATTTTCACAGCCCTAGTAGGTGCACCTTTCTTTATCTACATGGTTGCAAGTAGACGAAGGGAGGGGAGAGTCTGATATGGACTTAATGTGTCAGGATATTCACTTTGGAATCGGAGAAAAAAAGATTCTCAAAGGAGTCTCACTCAAACTGGAGGGCAACCAATTTCATACGATTTTAGGACCCAATGGCAGTGGGAAGACTAGCTTGTTGAAACTTCTCTATCGACAAGAAAAGCCTGATCAGGGCTTGATTTCTCTAGATGGGAAACCACTGGAACAAATGAGCCTGAAGGAAACGGCAAAGCGGATGGCAGTTATCACGCAGTTCAATCAACTCCAGTTTGATTGTACGGTTGAAGAAATCGTTATGCTGGGCAGAACTCCCCATCTCTCTTTCTTACAAAAGGAAAAAGAAAAAGACTTTTGCTCTGGTTGAGGGATGCTCTAGTCAAGGTAGATATGTTCGAAAAAGAGAAAGTCGTCTCTACTCTTCTCTGTCAGGAGGAGAGAAACAACAGGGTTTTATTAGCACGCGCCTTAGCTCAAGAACCTTCACTTTTGCTCTTAGATGAACCGACCAATCATTTGGATATCAAGTACCAGCTGGATTTATTAAACATTGTCAAACATCTCCATATCAATGTGTTAGCCGTCTTGCATGATATTCAGCTGGCTTGTCGCTATTCAGACTATCTCTATCTGATGAAAGAGGGAGATAGTTTACCAAGGTACTCCAAAAGAGACCATCACTCCTGAGTCTTTGCAGGCTGTCTATGGTGTCCAAAGTAAGGTTACTTGGACAGAAAGATCAGCAAGCCATGATTCACTATTTATAAACATTAAAAAGGGAAAGAAAACATGAAAAACCACTCAGTATTTTGCTCTAACAGTAGCTACCTTATCTTTGGCAGCTTGTGGTAACGCATCTAAAGAAACAGCAAGTGCACCAGCTACAACAGAAGCTAGTCAAAAAACTACATACAGAAACAAGCTATCCTGTAACCATCAAAACATACGATGCCAAAGGAAACGAAGTCGAGCAAGTCTTTGAAAAGGCGCCTGAAAAGGTCATCACCAACAACCTCTCAACAACTGAAATCCTACTTGAACTCGGTTTGAAGGATAAAATTGCTGGCATGCTCAATCCCGATAATGCTGTAACTGGTAAATACAAGGATGCGATTGAAGCTATCCCTCACATTGGCGATAAAAAAATCTGTCTCACAAGAAACGGTTCTTTCTTATGAACCTGATGCCTTGATGGGACGAAACATGATGTTTTCTGAAAAGTCAATGGGAACGATTAGCGCTTGGAATGAAAATAAAATCCCAGTTTATACGCAGAAAGCTTCACTCTCAACTATCCAACAAGATTTAGGAAATATCGTAGAAGATGTGAAAAATCTTGGTACTATTTTCAATGTTCAAGACAAGGCCAACCAATACGCAGAGCAATTGCAAGCTAAAATCGATGCGGTTAAAAAAGCCAACCCAGAAACACAGGGTGAAAAGAAAAAAGCTTTGATTATGGTTGCTTATAATGACGAAACCTTTGGTGCTTACAAGTCAGCTCTTCAAGAAAGCTTGCTCAACCAACTTGGTTATACCAATGTTGCAACAGGAACATCTGGCTTGACCTTGGAAAACTTAGTATCAATGAATCCAGAGTTGATTATCTATGTAACTAGCGATCGCAATCAAAAAGTTGGATGAAAAAGCAGTGGATTTGATGAAGGCAAATGCTGTTTTGGAAAATGTCCCAGCAATCAAGAATCAAAAAATCATGACCATCTCTTACGATGAGTTGATGGACTACGGTCCAGCAGTGATTGATTCACTTGAAAAAATCAATGACTTTATCAAGAAATAAGGAGTTTAACTGGGAAGGAATTCAGGTTAGGGTCAGCCTTCCTTCAAACTATGATCCTCAACAAGCCTATCCAGTTGTGCTCTTAAACGATGGAGAACTGGACTATTTGTCAGACCTGTCCCAATCTGTAATTTTAGTAGGTTTAATTCCAGAAAATCGTCTGGATGACTTCACACCCTGGCAGGCTAGAGCTTTAAAAGAAGGGGCTCCAGATTTTGGTGGGAAGGTAGACCAATACCATCAAAAAGCTCTTTCAAGGAATTCTAAACGAGTCTAAAGAAAGACTACTTGATAGATGAAAGCAGGATTGCTTATGGTGGCTATTCACTGGGGGGGCTTGCTGCTGTCCATAGTCTCTATAGTAGTCATCTTCCTGCGACCTGTATCTTTTCTATCTGTGGTTCTTTCTGGTATCCAGACTTTACAGACTATTGTAGGGAACATGACTTGATACAAAGCCAAAGCCTGATTTATCTGCAAAATGGTCAGACAGAAGGTGCCAATCATTCCAATCGTCTATTTAAAGGCTCCGATGTTTTTCAAGGGAGCTACATGATCTGATTTCAGAGAAAAGTTCCCTCGACTTATTGCACATTTGATGCTTATGGGCATCATGAAGCTCTTGACCAACGCTATCATCAGTTTTGTGATTGGCTGAGAAAAGAGTGGGAGCTCAAGTAACCCCCTATTACACTCCTTGTTCATCGTAACTAGGAGTGTTTGTCTTGTATGCTGAGTCACTAGAATTTTTCAAGTTCTTGGTCTTGACGGAAATCCAGCCCCTGTAATAAACGAAATTATGGTATAATGAGTTGATAGATAGAATCGAGGAAATTATGTCATTTACACAATTTAAATTTAAGAAATATATAGAAAAAGCTTTGGAGGAGTTGAAGTTTACGACTCCTACCGAGGTGCAGGAAAAGTTGATTCCCATTGTCTTAGCAGGTCGTGACTTGGTTGGCGAATCTAAAAACAGGTTCAGGGAAGACTCATACTTTCTTGTTACCGATTTTCCAACAGTTGGATGAAGAGAGTGATAGCGTGCAAGCAGTTATCACAGCTCCAAGTCGTGAGTTAGCAACTCAGATTTACCAAGCAGCTCGTCAGATTGCAGCACATTCAGATGTTGAGATTCGTGTTGCAAACTATGTGGGTGGAACAGACAAGGCCCGTCAGATTGACAAATTAGCTAACAACCAGCCACATATTGTTATCGGGAACGCCAGGTCGTATCTATGATTTGGTCAAGTCTGGTGACTAGCTATTCATAAAGGCTAAGACCTTTGTAGTCGATGAAGCAGATATGACCTTGGATATGGGATTTCTTTGGAGACAGTCGATAAGATTGCAGGTAGTCTTCGAAAGACTTTGCAGTTTCATGGTCTTTTTCAGCGACTATCCCAAGAAACTGCAACCATTCTTGAAGAAAATATTTATCAAATCCTGTCATGGAGAAAATCAAGACCAAAGACAGTTATCTCTGATACCATTGACAACTGGTTGATTTCTACTAAGGGTCGTGACAAGAATGCTCAGATTTATGAGATTGACTCAAGTTATGCAACCGTATCTCGCCATGATTTTTTGTGAATACAAAAACACGTGCAGATGAATTGCATGCTTACCTGACTGCACAAGGCTTAAAAGTAGCTAAGATTCATGGGGATATTGCTCCTCGTGAACGCAAACGGATCATGAATCAGGTGAAAAGAATCTTGATTTTGAGTATATTGTAGCAACTGACCTGGCTGCGCGTGGGATTGACATTGAAGGTGTCAGTCACGTTATCAATGATGCTATTCCACAGGACCTGTCCTTCTTTGTCCACCGTGTTGGACGAACTGGACGTAATGGTTTGCCAGGTACAGCTATTACCCTTTACCAGCCTAGTGATGACTCTGATATTCGTGAGTTGGAGAAATTAGGAATTAAGTTTGTACCTAAGGTGGTTAAAGATGGAGAATTCCAAGATACCTATGATCGTGATCGCCGTGCTAATCGTGAGAAAGAAACAGGAAAAACTGGATATCGAAATGATTGGTTTGGTCAAAAAGAAAAAGAAAAAAAGTCAAAACCAGGCTATAAGAAGAAAAATTCAGTGGGCGGTCGATGAAAAACGCCGCAAGACCAAACGAGCAGAAAGTCGTGCCCGTGGACGTGCAGAACGTAAAGCTAAAGCGTCAAACATTTTAAAAATGAAACAGTAGGACCAAGTGGTTTTTGCTGTTTTTTTAAATTTCAATAAGATAAGAATTATAGGAAATGATGATTTGAGACTTGAAACAAAAATTATCTTTAAATGTTGATACTATCGTTTTTAGTTACAAAAGTCTCTCAAGTAAACGCTTGTAAAATTGTAGTGATTTATGTTATTCTAAAAACAGATTTTAAAAATATTAAATCTGTTAAAGAAAAGAGGTCATTATGGCAAAAAGGAATGTTTTAAGCAAGAACGTTTTTCGTTTCGTAAGATGAAAGTTGGATTGGCATCTGTGGCTATCCTCTTTGCTTTTTGCACAACTTGGACAAGTTTCTGCTGATGAGACTAGTAAAGTTTCTTCAAGTGAAATTACTAAGGTAACTGAGGCACCAAAAGTAGTTGAAGAAGTCAAATCGCCTATTGAGGAGGCTAAAGCAGAAATTGCAACTGAAAAATCAAGACCTATTGTCAAAGAAACTGAAGCAAAAGCTGGGGATTTGATTGATGTCTCAAAGAAAGAATCTGCTGTCGAAGTAAAAGAAAGTCAAGAAGGCAATCAGAAAGTCCATATTGAAACCTCTGTAGCTGAGGTAACCAAAACTGAAATTGCTCCAGAAAAAGTGGAAAAACTTCCAGATCCTGTAACTACGACAAAAGAGAATACTGTAGCAGCTAAGGATAAAGATGGAAATTCTTATACTCAGTATGAACGAGTAGACAAGACAACAACTGTGGAAATAACTAAAACACCACCAACTGTTAAAAAAGCAGGAGAAGCAGATATTGTTTTTGTTGTTGACCGTTCAGGATCTATGACTTCAACGATTAATACTGTTCGTAAAAAATGTCAATGAGTTTGCAAGAAACCTTGCCAAAAGATGGAGAAGCACGTTTTGGATTAGCTACCTTTAGCGATGAAGTTTACGGACGTGAAGAAGGAAAAACTAACGAAGGTACAATTCTAACGAAATTTGGTGAGACTTATTTTTACAACAGATCCAGTTGAACTTGAAAAAGCTTTTAGAAAAAAATTAAGATTGCAAATGGGGAGATTCTCCTGAAAACATCAACTCCTGCTCTTACAAAGATTGTTTCTACTTACGACTGGTCTAAGTCACCAAAAAAATAAAAAAAGTTTGTGGTGTTGTTAACAGATGCTATGATGAAAGAAGATCCGTCAATTCCATCTATCGCTGAAACATTAACAACTCTGAAAAAAGCTGGTATTGATAGAATCGTAGCGACAACCTGGTTTAATCAACGAAACTATAAAGATTTTGTGTCTGAGGGACGTTTAATGGATATTGATCGTAACTTGGCTGACTCTTTAACTAAGGATGCAGCGTCATGGATTGTGGAAACAGTCAGTGAGGGACGTCAGTACAAGGTAACAAAAGACAGCTACCAATTCTACTTGGAACGCCGTACAACTGTGCCAGTTTTGGAGCAGAAAGTAACTCCTAAAACCAGAACCTACATGCTACAAACCAGAACCAGCTAAACTTCCTGAAACAGGAAGCAATGATTCTAGTAACCAAACTCTTTTGGGTCTAGGTATTATGCTCGCAGGTTTTGGATTGGCTTCAAGCGCTAGAAAATCAAAAGAACAGTAAGATAAATTAATAAAAACAAAACACCTGAAGTAGAGCTATATCGGCTTTTTATTAGGTGTTTTTATGAAGTTATTCAAAAATGAATACACTGGGACCAGTATCTCAGTGTGTTTTTGTGCTAATTTTGTCTTTAAAAATAGTTAAGTAGATTATTTGATAAAAGCCATTGTATTAGATGATTGGTTTGCCAACAATGTAACAGATGGAATATTTTTATTCAGCTAGAGCTGGACAAAAACGCACCATTTTTGGTGCGTTTTTATTATTTGTGATATAATAGAAATAAATAAAAGGAGGAGTTACATGATTGGAGAAAAATATAAAAACGTTACGTAAAACGCATAAATTAACGCAACCTGAGTTTGCAAAAGATTGTTGGTATCTCTCGAAATAGTCTGAGTCGTTATGAAAATGGGACAAGTCGAGTTTCGACAGAATTAATCGATCGTATCTGCAAGAAATTTAATGTTTCCTATATCGATATTGTAGGGGAGGAAAAATGCTCACACCAGTAGAAGATTATCAATTAACTCTGAAAATTGAAGTGATTAAAGAACGAGGGCGAATATCTTAGCGCAACTTTATCGTTTACAAGATAAATTAGAAATTGCATTTGATGATGCTAATAATCCCTTGGGTTCTAATGAGCGATGATCTTTCTGATTTGATTAACACGAAGATTTATCTTGTTGCAACTTTTGAGGATGTGGAGCGATATAATGGCTATTTGGATGGCATTGAACGTATGCTAGAACAAGCTCGTCATCTGGTGGTGGCTTAATGAAACTAGAAGAATTTAGTCAAGATGATTTTGAACGAGCCTCCAAACGACTCCTTCGTTCTTTAACTCGTGGAAAAACAACCTCATCTTATCCTAAGGCTATTTTTACTCCCGGTGGACAGAGTGGTGCTGGTAAGACAACGATTCATCGTGTGAAACAAAGGGAATTTCAAGGCAATATCATTATCATTGATGGAGATAGTTATCGCTCTTTTTCATCCGAACTACCTTGACCCTACAGGAAAAAGTATGGCAAAGATAGTGTGGATTATACCAAAGTATTTGCAGGGCCAAATGGTTGAGTATATCGTAGATGAATTGAGTAAACAAGGTTATCATTTATTAATCGAGGGTACCTTGAGAACAACAGAAGTTCCCCATAAAAACGGCCCAATTATTGGCAACTAGAGGATATCGAGTCTCACTTGCACTGATTGCGACCAAGCCAGAATTGTCTTATCTCAGTACCTTGATACGTTATGAAGAGCTCTACGCCATTCAAGCAAGAGCGACTCCCAAAGAGCACCATGATGGAATTGTAGAACATTTGGTTGATAACTTACGGAGTTGGAAAAAGACTAAACTTTTTAGACAAATTCAAATTTATCAAAAGAGATCAATCGTGTGTTTATGATTCGCAAGTAGATCAAATCTCAGAGCAGAAGTTCTACACGAATGCCTATTTGGAAAAATGGAACAAGGTGGAGGAAGAGATGTTGAAGATGGGACAGGAAACGATTGAGAGAGCTGGGGAAATTGATAAGTGACGAAGAGCTATTTTATGAGTACATTAAAAAGTAATTTATTTTTTTGTACCAGATTTAACTACTCATAATCTCTGGGAATTGGTTGAACAGTACAAAAACAGGTAAATTAAGAGATTACGAATAGGAAAAACATTTTGTTATCTCCTATTAAAGAAAGGTAGAAAAAGCAGGCCTAAGCCTGCTCTGTTTTTGCCTTGTTTCTACCAAAAGTTTATTGCTTATAAATAAGTAGAGAAAAATATAAAGGGTAACTAAAAGGGGAATTAAATCGATGAGTTCAGTAAGCAAGTAAATTGCACCTGTCAAAGGTGCTTTTTATTTCGTGCTGTATTTTACCATAATCAAAATCATTTTCTTGATTTTTCTCATGATATTTTTCAAGCCACTCACGATTATCAGATAGGGTTATAACTTTTTAATTCTTCCAACATCATAGGTATATTGTCATTTAGCAGGTCAAATAATGGTTCGTTTTCAATTTCAGCAAATCACCTTCTGTTGAAGCTAACCACTCGCTAAAATCAAAAGAGAAATCCTGACGCTAACTTTTCTCATCAAGGACTTGTTCAAACATTTCTAAAACTTCTTTACTTTTTATTCAATTTTAGTAAATCCTTTCTTAATCCTAGATTTAGTGTTTCGAAATCATTATAGGACTTGAGCACTTTATTTACCAAATTTTGCTTTTAATTGAGACAATTTCGCTCTCAAAGAGAGAAATCTCAGTTGGTTCATCAGGGCTAGGATTGTCAATGAGGATAGTGATTTCATCTTGCTCATCATTGTCCATTTTCGTCAATAAAATCTGTGACAAGCCCATTTATAACTTCGCCATCACTTTTCACTACCTGAACCCTTGAGCGTAAGTAGTTCCAAAGTTGCTTACTCATTTACGGTCTCCTTTCCCATAGTGTTTCTGCAGGTGAAAGCGCCTAGAATGTACTAAGCGTTGATAATTTTGATTTCCTTGATAATGTTCTCCAGGGTATGAGTGGTCACCTATAACGATTTCGTCAGAACCATCTAAATCATAGCCGTCATACCAATCTATAACCTTGCCAGTGATAGAGGTGTCATCTTTTAAAACAAGGCGTACATTTTTTGTCTACATATTCCCATAGTCTCATTGTGTTCCCCTTTTCAATGTTTAGATTGTATAAACGCCTAGATTGTTCTATGCGCTATGATTTACTAACTGTTTTTGCCTTTGTTGTAGTATGGCTCAAGGAACTTCCTACACAATTCTCTATCTTCTGTATCCTTTTTCAACATAGAAATAATACATTGGTTCATCATTGATAAGGTCAAAAAGGGGTTCATTTTCTGCTATCAATCCATAAGCAAAAGCCTCATCTTCGCCTAATTTGGCAGTGAGTTCAAGAAAAAGTCATAGTAATCATCAACATCACCATCTACTCCTCTTTTTAGCATGTCTAAGACTTGTTGACTGTATTTCATAACACTAGACCTCTTTTCTTGAGTTCAGCCATGATAGCCTCCTCATCTTCTTTTGGAAAATGTGGTAAACCTCAAATGTGATAGCTCTTCGTCAGTCATTTCAGAAGGGATTAAGGGAGCAGGCTTTTTAAGATTCCAGCTGCTTACTTGTTTTAACGCTTCTTCCAAATTCATAGACTGTACCTCTCTTAAATTCATTTCTAAACAATGATACCTTTATTCCAGTCCTTTGCTTTTGTACTCATTGTTCTACCTTAATTTTACCACAACTCTTGTACCTTACCAAAACTTCTCCTCTCGAGCATGAAAAAGCACTTAGATTATTCTAAATGCTTAATTATTATCTAATTATTACTCTTTTACCAAGTAGATCGTCCTCGGTGTAATCGATTGTAAAAGTGTCTTGTTTTTAAGTTGGTTTTAGGTGGTGTTGGCCTGAAAAACGGAATGCTATGAACTTTGTATTTTTCCTCCAATTTCCACAAATTGGTTCATCCTCAAGTTTGAGAAATCAGGGTCTTCAACAGTGATAGACACAAGACGATTTTTCAATTTTATAAACAGCATAATCTTATTTTTTCATGTATCTTCAACTCCTTTAATTTCTGTTTGTCTTTGTTCAGATTTTTGGTAACAAAAAAACCCCAATGAAGGGGTTGAAAGTAACGTAGAGCCCGGATTCGAACCGAATCTCCTCAATCAAGGCGTAATCCCCATATACGACTCTCTACGTTTTCTTAACATAATTATACAACTATTTAGTGACTTTTTCAACCAATCTGTCTCACCATTCTATGGTTCTAAAAACACTATACCTTAGGATAATCTTATGGCTTTTTATGTCGTCAATACTCGGGCAATCAAAAAGACCGCGATCAAATCTGATAAGGTTACACAACGATATTAAACAGTAGTCTATTCCTACAAACCAAGATGTCGGATCGCCTGCTTTCTTTTTTTAAGCTATTTGTTTAAGTTTCTCATAAACAAATAGATAAGAGATATCAGGAATAAGAATACCAACCACCCAAAAGGCGATTGCTACCCAATTCCAAATAAACATACATATCTCTTTTTCTGAACATGAAAAAAGGCACTTAGATAGTTCTAGGTGCTTTGATAATTATTAATAAACAAATTCTATTTTTACTTATCCCCTGAATCAGCAATCTATAGAATCACTAGTTCTTTCCCGTCTACATTAGAAACTCCATCAAATAAAACAGAAAGGACATTCCGTGTTTTTCCCCAGAAGTCATCGCAACAAGAGCATCTGTGAATATATGCCCAACGATTGAAATTTTAGAATTATTCTTAAAATCATCAGGAAGGTTTTCTTCTAAAGTCAATACTAGCCTACGACCAAATTTTTTAGAACTTAGAATTTTCATTTGTCAACCTCTCCACTTCTTTTTGTAGTATTTTATATCCTTTCGGACACTGTCCACTTCAATTTCGATTTTACCATTTTAGTTTTTCGCATGAAAAAAATATCGCTCTGTAAGTTGTCGCTAGCTAATTCTAACTCAAATGCTTTTTGCCTCATCTAATGAAAAGTAAGTCTAGTGTAATACTTATACTCAGTAATTGTTCATCAGTAAACTCTGAAAAAAATCTAAAGGTTTTTTTCATTCAGATTTAAAGAGTCAACAAAGTTTAGAGCCTCTGATAGTTCCATAATATCACTCTCTCTTAAATTCATTTCTAAAACAATGATACCTTTGTTCTAGTTTTTTACTTTACAGTCAGTGTTCTCCTTAATTATACCATAACTGGCTTTTTACTTTACTCACAATATTTTTTTGTACTTAAATGTTTTTAGGTTATAATTAATTTAATAACAGAGGTTTTCCATCTCCCCTTGAAACAGATTATTCTGCAGTAGGAGGTGGGACGCCTCTATTTGTTTTTATGTCAAAATGATGTATACTTAAATAAACAAAGGAACTGGTTTGGCACCCAATGACCTATTTTAGGTCGGCGTCTAAGTCAGTTCCTTTTACTGTTTTCGACTACCCAAAAGGGTATACCCTTAATTCTTGCGTCGATTAATTAATTAGACTATAATTAAGTTAAGGTAAGGTGGTCTAACGCCAATGAAGCGACTTGCTGTGGAGGCAGTGGGTCACCTCTATTTGTTTCTAAGTCAAAATGATGTATAATTAAGTCACGAAAGAAGTGTGGTTTTCCCGCCCAAAAAGCTTTATAGCTGTGGGAGAGTCATGCTTCTTTTTTGCCTCACAAAAGCCCTCAAATTTGTTTCTAAGGGCTTTTAGTTTTTCCATTGCCTTTGTAGAACTTTAGTATTTTTAAATACAAAACCTTATACTAATCGTATACTACATAAGTATAAATCAATTTGCATTTTCTACAGCTGATAAGTGTTCCGTAGCCTTTTGCCTAATTAGGTATACAATTGTTCTTGATTTTCCTATCTCATCAACTACCACATATTAGATTAAAACTTATTACAAAAATGACTCACTGAGACGAAAAACGATAGAATGAAATAAACACCCTGAGACGAGTATTTCAGTGTGTTTTTGTGGTAAAATATAATAGATTAATAAATGAAAAGTAGACGTTTTGTAAAAATTCCAATAAATAACAGGAAAGGTTGCTTTATGGCAATAGATATTAGTGAAGAACAGTTGGCTCTGGAGTCGGCTGATTTATTAAAAATTCTTTTAAAAGATCGAACGACAAAGAAAAAAATATTGTTTGGGCGACACATTCTTATGAATTGTTGGGAAAGGGATTTGCTCAAGCGATCGCATCACTCCAAGTAGGGTGACGGGAACCCATGCAAACTTGATTCAACCTCGTTCAGAAAAGTCCCAGTATGATCAAAAAGGACCGCACTCAAGATTAGAGCTGAGGTATTTACACCTACGTGGTTGGTAGAAAAGCAAAATGGCTACGTGGAAGCTGAACTTGAATCTTTGGATCTTGAAGATTATATCCAAGTGCGCTGGCTAGAAATTACCTGTGGTGAAGCACCTTATATGGTTACTCGCTATGATACAGTAACTGGTGAGGAAATTCCATTATCTGAGCGAGTTGGTTTTGTTGATAGAAAATTGCAGCGCATTAGTCGTGAGGTCTCAGATGAAGCTACCTTCTATGAACTCGTAGCTTATCGAGCTTCTTATGGCTATGAGTATCAAGGAGATTCGCTACTTTTGGCGCGTGAAAATCTTTTAGCGACCTTTGAGGACTACTATCTAGCTAAGACTGGAAATCAACCAAGATTAGAGCAGAAGAAAGAGATTGCGACTATTATATCCTACAATGTCTTTCAGATGGATGGATTGAAAAAAATTAGTCCATACTCGGCTAAACAAGAGCAATCTCAACAGCTAAGCTTGTTTTCAGATGAGCTAGAAGTCCAAGAAGTAGAAGAATCTAAAACCCAAATCAAAGACTGGAAAAAGAATAAGATGATAGGTTTTGAGCGCCTATCTAGTGAGGAAAGTGAAATGAAATTTGATGTCGTGATAGGAAATCCGCCTTACCAAGAAGAAGCACAGGGAACAAGTACGAGTGATGACCCGGTATACCATCTGTTTATCGATGAAGCGTGTAAAATTTCAGATAAATCACTCTTAATTACACCAGCAAGATTTTTATTCAATGCTGGAAAAACACCCAAATCATGGAATAAAAATTCTAGTAACAAAACATTATAAGGTGTGTTATTATAAACAAAATAGTTCAGAAGTTTTTCGTTGGGACTGACATAAAGGGTGTGTAGCAATTACCTATTATGATGCTCAAAAGATGCAAGGCCCTATAGGTACATTTACTCATTTTTAAAGAACTTAATAGTATATTAAAAGTTGAGAATCATTTTGACTTTAGATCAATAATGGAAATCATTTATACACAGTCAAAATTTGATTTAGATAAACTCTACGAAGATTATCCTAATTATAAAAAAATTTAATTGGCAGTAATGGTAAAGATAAGCGACTAAGAAAAACCAATTCTAGGAAGACTTGATATTTTTTCTGAAGAAGAAACAGAAGATTGTTTTAAAATTTTAGGTAGATTAAACAATGAAAGAGTTTATCGATATATTCCCAAAAATATATAGCTCCACATGAAAATCTTTTGAAATATAAAGTTCTAGTACCTGTCGCTAACGGCAGTGGGGCGATTGGAGAAAGTCCTATCGACCCCACTCATGAGTACCCCACTCGTGGGTACCCCCACTCGTGGGTTTCACAGATACTTTTATCTCTTTTGGCGCATTTGATACTGAAAGTGAAGCTAAAGCTATGTTGAAATACATAAAGTCTAAATTTGCTCGAGCTATGCTTTGGGATTTTTAAAAATTACTCAAGATAATACCAAAGATAAATGGCAGTATGTCCCACCTCCAAGACTTTACGGTCAATTCGGACATTGATTGGACACAATCAGTGGCTGATATTGACTGCCAGCTCTATCAAAAAAATATGATCTTTCTCCCTGAAGAAATTGCTTTTTATTGAGACGCATGTAAAGGGAGATGGATTGATGGTAGAAATTAAAACTTCTAAAGAGATTCATCCTAAAATCTATGCTTATACCACCCCTACGGTAACTAGCAATGAGGGCTGGATTAAGATTGGTTATACAGAGCGTGATGTCACGCAACGGATTAAAGAACAAACGCATACTGCTCATATAGATACAGATGTCTTATGGACTGGGGATGCCGCCTATACGGAAGAACCTGATAAAGGAAAGACTTTTAAGGACCATGATTTCCACCATTTCTTTCTTTTCCATGATGTGGAACGTCGTCCCTAAAGACGGAATGGTTCTATTTTTAATGGGACACCTGAGAAATCTAAAAACCTTTTTGATAAGTTTGTCCAGCATGATTTGTCTGGTTATCAGCCTGGAAAAGGACAGGACTATACTCTGCGACAAGAGCAAGAAGAAGCAGTTTCTAAAACCTTAGCTTATTTCAAGAATCATCCAGGAGGCAAGTTCCTCTGGAATGCCAAGCCACGTTTTGGGAAAACCTTATCTACCTATGACCTAGCTTGTCGAATGGATGCTGTCAATGTCCTGATTGTAACAAACAGACCTGCCATTGCCAACTCATGGTATGATGATTTTGAAAAATTCATAGCAGGTCAAACGACTTACAAGTTTGTTTCTGAATCAGATAGCCTTAAAAATCGCCCAACCTTGTCACGTAAAGAATTTGTTAGTATTTTAGATGACGATGTAAGACAACTTGCTTTTATCAGTCTCCAAGACTTGAAAGGCTCTGCTTATCTAGGTGGAGAGCACAATAAACTTAAATGGGTGACAGACCTGCATTGGGATTTATTGGTCATCGATGAGGCTCATGAAGGAGTTGATACCTTTAAAACAGACCAAGCCTTTAATAAGATTCGTCGAAACTTTACCTTGCATCTATCAGGAACTCCATTTAAGGCATTGGCCAAGGGAGAGTTTACAGAGGAGCAGATCTACAACTGGTCTTATGCGGATGAACAGGTAGCTAAAATTACTTGGTCACCTGAGCAAGAAGAGGAAAATCCTTATGAGAGCTTGCCTCAGTTAAATCTCTTTACCTATCAAATGTCTCAGATGATTGGAGAGGAGTTAGACAAAGGTGCTCAACTCGATGGCGAAAATATCGACTATGCTTTTGACTTGAGTGAATTTTTCGCTACAGATGATAAAGGGAAATTTATCCATGAGCAAGATGTCAGAAATTGGTTAGATACTTTATCAAGCAATGAAAAATATCCATTTTCAACCAAAGAACTTCGGAACGAACTCAAGCATACTTTGTGGCTTTTAGAACGTGTAGCCTCAGCTAAAGCCTTAAAAGCTCTACTAGAAGAACATCCCATCTATGAAAACTATGAGATTGTGTTAGCTGCTGGTGACGGGCGTATGTCCGAGGATGACGATAAAGTCAAACTCAAATCCTTAGACTTGGTTAGAAAAGCGATAGTAGAGAATGACAAAACCATTACCCTCTCCGTTGGTCAGTTGACGACAGGTGTGACGATTCCTGAATGGACAGGCGTATTGATGTTATCAAACTTAAAATCACCTGCGCTTTATATGCAAGCCGCCTTAGCGCTCAAAAATCCTTACTCATGGAGCGATAGCAAAGGAAATCACTCCAAAGAAAGAGCCTATGTATTTGACTTCGCGCCAGAAAGAACCCTGATTCTCTTTGATGAGTTTGCGAATAACTTATCACTTGCAACTGCAGGAGGTGGAGGAACTTCAGCAACTCGCGAAGAAAAACATTAGAGAATTACTAAATTTCTTCCCTGTTATAGCAGAGGACCGTGCAGGAAAAATGGTTGAGATTGATGCTAGGCGGTCCTCACCATACCTCGTCAGATAAAAGCTAGAGAAGTCCTCAAACGAGGCTTTATGTCCAATCTCTTATTTGATAATATCAGAGGAATTTTCCAAGCCAGTCAAACCGTTCTAGATATTTTAAATGAACTTCCAGTTGAAAAGGAAGGCAAGTTACAAACGTCTTCTGATTTACTAGATTTTTCAGATGTTACAGTGGATGATGAGGGCAATGCAGTTGTTGACCATGAAATCGTGATCAATCAACAAACGCGACTTTTTTGGTGAAAAAGTTTATGGACTTGGACAGTCTGTTGTTGAATTAGTCACAAAAGATGAGGACAAAACTCAAAAACAACTAATTAATGACTTGAGCGAGACAGTATCTACGGTAATTGTAGAAGAATTGAAAGCTGGATACGATCTAAAAACTCGGGAAACAGACCACATCAAGAAACAAATTGCAGTAACATTTGAGAATGAAGTTCGAAAAAATGAGATAGAACGTAAAAATTACTGAAGCCTCATATCAAGGAAGAGATGCAAAGAACAGCTCACGGAAGCAAATGATAAGGAGCAAAAAGATAAGATTCAAGAAGTTCTTGAAAAACGAATAGAAGAAAATAATCTCATTCATAAAGAAAAACTAGAACAAACACTCAAAAAAGAAGTGGAAAAGATGCCTGAGAAGTTTATCGAACAGGTTGAGGTCAAACGTGTGGAACAGTTGAAAACAATCTGCTCAAGATGAAATTCGGGATCACCTTCGAGGATTTGCACGAACAATCCCTAGTTTTATCATGGCCTATGGCAATCAATCTCTAACTCTTGATAATTTTGACACCTTTGTTCCTGAGCATGTTTTTATGAAGTAACGGGGATTACGATTGACCAATTTCGTTATTTGAGATGGTGGGCAAGATTTCGCAGGACATCTCTTCGATCGAGCAACATTCGATGAAGCCATTCAAGAATTTCTCCGCAAGAAAGAGGAGTTGGCGGATTATTTTAAAGATCAAAAAGAAGATATCTTTGACTATATTCCACCGCAAAAAGACCAACCAGAATTTTCACTCCTAAACGGGTGGTGAAGAGGATGGTAGATGAACTTGAGAACGAAAAACCAGGAATCTTTGATGATCCATCTAAGACATTCATTGATTTGTACATGAAGTCAGGTCTCTATATTGCTGAACTTGTTAAGCGACTATATAATAGCGAAGGCTTGAAAGATGCATTTACAAATCCTGAAGAGCGCTTAAAACATATCCTAGAAAACCAAGTTTATGGATTTGCACCATCCGAAATTATCTATAACATCTCGACTAATTTTATCTTTGGAAATCTCTCCCAAGATATCAGTAGAAAAACTTTTGTTTTAGAAGATACCATTCCAGGCGCAAAGAAGGAAAAATCCAAGAATTAGTAGATAAATATTTTGGGTAAGATTCTAGTTGATTGTAATTAAATCTCACAAATTTAGCAAATGCTTTTCGTATCTAAAACATGAAGTGAATAGAAAAGAGGTCAAGTTTTAACTTGACCTCTTTAGATTATGGAGTATATATTGTTGTTTCGTTAGAATAAAACAGAAGCAGAAAATATAAATACTTATTTTTCATTTTATCGAAGTCTATTATCTTATTTACACAATATATAAGTAATTTTACATTTGCTAAATTAAAATATTATTTTAGTGTCAAATAGTCATTGTTGATGGTATAATTTAAGAGAAGTTCATATTGTGGTTAGATTTCGCTATGCCCAATGATATTCGAAAGGCTTTTAGAGAAAAGTATATACAAAACAGTTCGATTCTATTATTAGAAATAATTTAGATACTTTAGTTTCTACCATTAAAGATATAGAATATTGTTGACAAATATTTTTATGTTTTGTTATACTTATTTTAGATTTGAAGTCATCGAAGGTACCGTTAGGTATAACTAGAGTGGCCTTTTTATACATAGAGGAATATTATTTATGTCAGATAACATATTTGAACTCAAAGATTTTAAAGAATATTTACCATTGGAAGTTGATATTTCTGATAAAGATTGTTTACGTTATCAACCGGTTTTTAGCACCAACTCAATTGAAGAAAGAAATTGAACCATCGTTATCGGAAGAGAAGCTTTATGACCACATGAAAGATATATCTAAAATGGGATTTCTCAAAAAGATTGCGATGATTTCTATAAAGAAGATTGCGTTAATTTTTAAGAGATATTGATTTTTCAATCATTCTCACAGTATGGTAAGCTAACGGAACGTAATTATTTCAAAGCAAAATCTGCTTATTTATTTGATAGCTATTTAAGAAATTTTCTTCAAGAGATTTTAGAACGTATTGAAGTTTTTGAAAAAGAGTACATCAGATGCTATAACATTGGGATATGATAAAGGAATTTATATTTTTGAAGATGATGAGTTGTATTATAATAAGACTAAAAATATAGTAAGAATAACTTCGTAGGAAAGAAAAAGTTCTTCGAACAAAATATTATTTATCTAGCCTGATATTGCAAAAATAATGATAATATCGTTCAAAAACAGATATCTGAATTTGGGGTAGTGCTTCTTGGACAGTTTTCCTTGATGACATTTGGGAATATTTCTTCTTATGCGTTGCAACCTTCTTATAGAGATAAGGTTGCTTCCTATGTGAGTTCACCCTTGGATTCAACAAATAAAAATTACCGCTAAGGTATTGTTGTCATGGTGTAATGCTCTACGCTACTTGAGAAATATCTGCTCCATAATGGACATTTATATGGCCGGTTGTGACATTTGTTACCAATGATTCATCATGCTGATGAATCATTGTTGTGTGATTGTTTAGATGATGATGATAAAAATTATTTGTCTATTTTAGGCAATGAGGCATATCATAAGATCTATGTCTGAAGAGTCACATTTATTTTTGGAATGATAAGTTAAAACGATTGTTGGACGAGAGTCATCTCTATGAAATCGATTTTTGTAAATTATGGTTTTCCAAAATTGGTTTGAGTTGCTACAAATCTAGAAAAAAAGAATACATAAAACTAATAATAACCAAAATGGTGTGAACTTTTTGGTAAAGTCTAGCTCAATTCGTGTATTTTTAGGGTAAAATTCACACCATTCAACTGAAATTTATTCAAATTAGATGAAAATTGTTCCTTCTGAAAACGTGGGAAAAACATTGATTTTAAGCTGATATTGAAACTTATTCAAATAAAAATGTTTCCAACCAGGTCTTAAGAAAGCTCGTAAAAGCATCAAATAATAGAAGAATTAAATTTAATATAAAAACCTCACCAGAAAAATTCTGGTGGGGTTTTAGTGGGAGAACCAATCAATTTTTGATTGATTTTTAACCTTTTATAATAACTGAAAATGCTGTTAAATCAACCATTTCACTTCAAATCATGTTTATAAATCATTCCCACTCAACGGTTGCAGGTGGTTTACTTGTGATATCGTAGACGATACGGTTAACGTGGTCAACTTCGTTTACGATACGAACTGAGATTTTCTGGAGAACTTCCTAAGGGATCTTAGCGAAGTCTGCTGTCATTCCATCGATAGAAGTGATAGCACGGATAGCAATGGTATAGTCATAAGTACGGCCGTCACCATAACACCTACTGAACGAACGCCAGTGTTAACAGTGAAGTATTGCCAGATGTCACGGTCAAGGCCAGCTTTAGCGATTTCTTCACGAAGGATAGCATCTGATTCACGAACAGTTTCAAGTTTTTTTCTTCAGTGATTTCACCCATGACACGGATGGCAAGACCTGGACCTGGGAATGGTTGGCGCCATACGATGTGATCTGGCATACCAAGCTCTGTACCAAGGGAACGAACCTCATCCTTGTAAAGAGTATTTAGCGGCTCGATAAGTTCAAACTGCATGTCTTCTGGAAGTCCACCAACGTTGTGGTGAGACTTGATGGTTTGTGCAGTATCCGTACCTGACTCGATAACGTCTGTATAGAGTGTTCCTTGTGCAAGGAATTTCACGTCTTTTAGCTTGCTTGCTTCATCATCAAAGACATAAACAAACTCGTTACCGATAATCTTCCGTTTTTTGTTCAGGATCAGAAACACCAGCCAATTTATCCAAGAAACGTTTGGCAGCATCTGCTTTGACAATGTTCAAACCAAACTTACCACCAAGCATATCCATAACTTGGTCAGCTTCACCTTTACGGAGAAGACCGTGGTCTACAAAGATACAGATCAATTGATCGCCGATGGCTTTTTGGAGAAGAACCCCGACAACAGAAGAGTCAACACCACCAGAAAGTCCGAGGAGAACGCGTTTGTCTCCAACTTTTTCACGGATTTGTTTGATTTGCATCTCGATGAAGTTATCCATAGTCCAGTCACCTTTGGCACCACAGATATTCAAAGCAAAGTTACGCAAAATATCATAACCGTGAACTGAGTGGCGAACTTCAGGGTGGAATTGGATACCGTAGATTTTCTTATCAGGGTTTTCAATAGATGCATAAGGACAGTCAGCTGATGTACCAGTACGAATGAAATCAGCAGGAATCTCTGTTACAGCATCCCCAGGCTCATTAAAACAAGTTGTTCTTCTGGAGTTCCGGCAAAAAGAGCAGACTCAGTGTGAGTAAGAGTTGATTGTCCATATTCACGGTTACCAGCGTCACCTGCAGGAACAACCTTTCCTCCAAGTTTGTGAGTCAAAAGCTGCATACCGTAGCAGATCCCCAAAATCGGAATACCGAGTTCGAAAATTTCAGGATCAATATCAAATGATCCTTCTTCGTAAACAGAGTTTGGACCACCTGAAAGTACAATCCCGATAGGATTGATAGCTCGACTCGTCAGCCGAAATCTTGTGACTCTTTAGTTCTGAAAGACACCAATCTCACGGATACGACGTGAGATAAGTTGGTTATACTGGCTACCATAGTCCAGTACGATGATCTTTTCGACATCTTGCAAATCAGTTGAAATGTTGCTCATCTTTTCCCTTTCTTCAAAGAAATATCTTCTTGAATATTCTATCATAAAAAGGGTTAGAATTACCAACTAAACAAGTGAGGTTTGACTTTTCCTATGAGTTACGGTACAATGGAAAAAATAAAGAAAAGAAGTGATCAAGCATGTTACCAGCTTATATGAAAATCCATGACCAAATCAAGAAAGACATTGATGAGGGAAGTTGGAAAATTGGGGAAAGACTTCCAAGTGAGCGAGATTTAGCAGAAGAATTTGCCGTTAGTCACTGATGACCTTACGTCACAATCTCTTTTAGTTGAAGAGGGGTTTTGGAACGTCGTATCGGTAGCGGGACCTTCGTTTCAAGTACACGTGTTCAGGAAAGAATGCGTGGAACAACCAGTTTCACCGAGATTGTAAAAGCTCAAGGGAAAACGCCATCGAGTCACCTGATTTCCTACCGTCGGACAATCCCTAATGAGCAAGAAGTGGCTAAACTTGGTTTACTGCCAACTGACAATATTATTCGTATGGAACGTGTTCGTTATGCGGATAAGGTTCCTGTTGTCTATGAGGTGGCTTCTATTCCTGAGAAATTTATCAAAAATTTTAAAAAAGAAGAAGTAACCAAACACTTTTTCCAAACCTTGCAGAAACATGGTTATCGGATTGGGAAATCTCACCAGACCATTTATGCTCGCTTAGCCAAGGAAAAAATTGCTCATTATCTAGAAGTAGAAAAAGGGCGTGCAATTTTAGGTCTGACTCAGGTTTCCTACTTTGATGACAGGGACAGCTTTTTGAGTATGTGAAGAGCCAATATGTCGAGGGAACGATTTGAATTTTTATCTAGAAAATAATTAGTTTATAACATCACTCTTAAAGTAGAAACTCATCTACTTTAAGAGTTTTTATTTGGTTAAGATTAGAAAGCATTTTCCTAGTAAGAAAAATAGCAATCATACGAGTTTTTTTCAAAGTTTCGTGTTATAATAGTTAGGTTATATGGTCCCGATAAGGTGGTTGGCTTGATTGCAAATCATCTTCCTACCAGTTCTTTGTAACTCTATAACGAATATTTTTTAAGGGGGGACATTTTTATGTCAGAACGTAAATTATTCACGTCTGAATCTGTATCTGAGGGGCATCCAGATAAGATTGCAGACCAAATTTCAGATGCTATCTTGGATGCTATTTTAGAGCAAGATCCAGAAGCACACGTGGCTGCTGAAACAGCTGTTTATACTGGTTCAGTCCATGTCTTTGGTGAGATTTCTACAAATGCTTATGTCGATATTAACCGTGTAGTTCGTGATACGATTGCAGAAATTGGTTATACCAATACAGAGTATGGTTTTCTGCGGAGACAGTGGGAGTTCACCCTTCATTGGTGGAACAATCTCCTGATATTGCTCAAGGGGTTAATGAAGCCTTGGAAGTTCGTGGAAATGCGGATCAAGATCCACTAGACTTGATTGGAGCAGGAGACCAGGGTCTCATGTTTGGTTTTGCGGTGGATGAAACAGAAGAACTCATGCCCTTGCCAATCTCACTTAGTCATAAGTTGGTTCGTCGCTTGGCAGAGCTACGTAAGTCTGGTGAAATCAGCTATCTTCGTCCAGATGCTAAATCGCAAGTCACTGTTGAGTATGATGAAAATGACCAGCCAGTGCGCGTGGATACGGTCGTTATTTCAACTCAACACGATCCAGAAGTCAGCAATGAACAAATCCACCAAGATGTGATTAACAAGGTCATCAAAGAAGTGATTCCAGCTTCTTACCTGGATGATGAGACAAAATTCTTCATCAATCCTACAGGTCGTTTCGTTATCGGTGGGCCTCAAGGAGACTCAGGTTTGACAGGTCGCAAAATCATCGTGGATACCTATGGTGGTTACTCACGTCACGGTGGTGGTGCCTTCTCTGGTAAGGATGCGACAAAGGTTGACCGTTCGGCTTCTTATGCGACTCGCTACATTGCTAAAAACATTGTTCTGCAGGTCTTGCTAAGAAAGCAGAAGTGCAATTGGCATATGCAATCGGTGTAGCTCAACCTGTATCAGTGCGTATCGATACCTTCGGTACGGGAACAGTAGCTGAAAGTAAGCTTGAAAAAGCGACGCGTCAAATCTTTGATCTTCGTCCTGCAGGGATTATCCAAATGCTGGACCTCAAACGTCCAATCTACCGTCAAACAGCTGCTATGGACATATGGGGCGTACAGATATCGACCTTCCATGGGAACGTTTAGACAAGGTAGAAGCCTTGAAAGAAGCAGTGAAATAAAAAGAAAAAGATTGGTGTAATGACCAATCTTTTTACGAGTAAAAACCAGCTTTAAAGTTGATTTTTCTATTTTTGTAGGGATTGAAATTTCAATCAATTTATCAGAATAGAGGGTTTTGATATTTGCTTCATCAACAGCTTGTTTATCAATTTTACGATTTAAAAAGAATTCTTGGATTTTCTCAATTTCTTTTTCACGGATTGCACGATGTTTATTGGAAATGAGGATTTCGTAATGAAGTTAGGCCTGAGTAAAAATAACATCTGTATTTCCCGCAGAATAAACCTCTACAAGCGTTGCGTCGGTGCTTTCTAGCTGACTTTTAACAAGTTGCGAGTGTGAATTTGTAGTATTGATAAGCTTCATAGGGTTTTCCTCCCGTATTTCTATGTCTATTATAGCACTTTTTGGGAAATTTGGTAGAGAAAGTTTAAATTTGATGTTGTTTTTCCAAGCTTCGATCGCCCATTTGTGACTTCCACGTTTTAAGTTAGCGATAGCTTCACTCGACTGGGAAACCAAGCTAGATGATTGAAGTCTTCGAGAGGTTTTTGAATTTCTTGGTAAGAAGTAGCTTCGTAGAGATAGGCTGGATTGTAGTAGTAGGTATCACGATGGCTGGAATAGAAATATTCATCCGCTTGCCTGTAGTAGGTGCCGATTTCAGCTGTAAATCCTAATTCTTCAATCAATTCTCGTTTGAGAGCTTCAAGGTGGTTTTCACCTTCTTCAATTTCGCCCCCTGGTAAGAACCATGCACCATTTGGAGCTTGTACGAGGATAATCTTTTCATGGTTTTGCATCAGGTATGACTGCATAAACGCCATATCTATTTTTGTAGGTTACTCCCTCTTTTTTGTCTCCAAATGTTGGATTTGCCATAAATTTCTCCTTCAGTGAGTGCGCTTTCTTTTCTATAATAGTAAAAGAATGCTCGCTGTCAAGCAAGAACATTCTTTTGTATGTGAGGAACTAGTCGTTTGACTCGACCGTTTCTATTTTATTTTTGGACTTAATCACGATTTTTACCTTTACTTGTCATGACAGCCTTGAGGTCTTTTTCACTTGGATTTTTCAAGGTAGTAGTCTGTAATTGCATCTTCGATATAGTCTTGGATGGTACGACGGAGTGGACGAGCTCCCATTTTTGGATCGTAACCAAGGTCTACAAGTTTTTCTTTGACCTTTTCTGTGACATCAAGATGGATATTATTGCTTGAGAGTCGTTTATTCACATCATCTAGCATGAGGTCAACGATTTGAAGGAGATTTTCCTTGCTGAGAGCCTTAAATTCAATAATACCATCAAAGCGGTTCATGAATTCTGGGCTAAAGAAGTTGCCTAATTCTCCAAGGACAGAGTTGGTACGACCTTCTCGAGCAGCACCAAATCCAACGCTAGCTTCTGCCTTACCTGTACCTGCATTTGAGGTCATGATAATGATGGCGTCCTTGAAGCTAACTGTACGCCCTTGCCCATCAGTCAAACGGCCGTCGTCCAAGACTTGAAGGAACATATGCATAACATCTGGATGGGCTTTTTCAACCTCATCTAAGAGGATCAGTGAGTAGGGGTTGCGACGGACTTTCTCAGTCAATTGACCAGCTTCGTCATAGCCGACGTATCCTGGAGGAGCACCGACGAGTTTAGCAACACTGTGTTTTTCCATGTATTCACTCATATCAAAGCGAATCATGCTATCAGCAGAACCAAAAAGCTCAATAGCTAGTTGTTTAGACAGTTCTGTTTTTACCGACACCAGTAGGACCAACAAAGAGGAAGCTACCAATTGGACGGTTTGGTGTTCCAAGCCCAACACGGTTACGGCGGATAGCCTTAGCAATCTTATCAACTGCATCATCTTGACCAATGACATGAGCCTTGAGGTCGTCTGCTAGATTGATCAGTTGAGACTGTTCTTTTTCTTTAAGGTCGCCAACTGGAATATTGGTTTTCTGTTCAATAATGTGTTCAATCGTCTTTTCACTGATGACTGGAGTATCCTGATCCGTTACCTTGGTCTTTTGCATTTCCTTATATTTGGCAATCTGGTCACGGAAGTAGGTTGCTTTCTCAAAATCTTCGTCTCGAGTTGCTTGAGCCTTGAGATTTTCCGCTTCGATTAAGCGTTGGTCGATGACCTTAGGATCCACAAAATTCAAGGTTAAGTTCATTTTTGAACCAGCTTCATCTAGAAGGTCAATAGCCTTATCTGGCAAGAAACGATCTTGGATATAGCGGTTAGAGAGTAGCAATCGCTTCGATAGCCCCGTCAGTATAATGAACGTGGTGGTAATCTTCGTATTTCTTTTGAATACCTTTGAGGATAGTAATAGTTTCTTCCACTGTTGGTTCATCAACCTTGACAGGTTGCATGCGTCGTTCGAGAGCAGCATCTTTTTCAATGATGCGATATTCATTGAGAGTAGTAGCACCAACAAGTTGAAGTTCGCCACGAGCAAGGGCAGGTTTGAGGATGTTACCGGCATCCATATTACCGTCTCCAGCAGAACCAGCACCGACAATCTCATGAATTTCGTCGATAAAGAGGATGATGTCCTCGCGTTTACGGATTTCCTCCATGAGTTTTTGCATGCGTTCTTCGAATTGACCACGAACACCAGTACCTTGGACAAGACTTACTACATCTAAACGGATGACTTCTTTGCCTTGGAGTTTATGGGGAACATCACCGTCTACAATTTTCTGTGCTAAGCCTTCGACAACTGCTGTCTTACCAACACCAGGCTCCCCAATCAGTACTGGGTTGTTTTTGGTTCTACGGTTGAGAATTTCAATAACGCGGATGATTTCTTCGTCACGACCAATTACAGGGTCGATATTTCCACGACGGGCAATCTCAGTAACATTGATACCATATTCATCCAAGAGTCCTTTTTCCTGACTAGGAGGAGGAGTTTGAGCTGGTCCACGATTTTGGGAACCATAGCCACCATTACCGCCGTATCCACCACCTGACTGAGTAGGGGGAGTGTTGTTATTATTAGAAGATGGTCTAAAGTTATTCAGATCGTTAAAGAAGTCTCCAAATGGATCAAAATCACGATTGTTTAAATCTGTAATGCCTTTGAATAAGCTATTGTTAGGATCTGTTTTGATAATTTTGTAGCAATTTTGGCAAAGATCGATTTGCTTTTGTTGCCCATTAAGATTAGTGTAAAGATGGATTGTTGAGTCATTGATTTTACAATTTTGACAGAGCATACCTCACCTCGTTTCTTTCTTGGCTTGACTAAAATAGAA